>Ga0307509_10000425_pt1 | contig 71163 bp, 62 predicted proteins | sample 10_EM_MG_FD_202245 | JGI IMG/M metagenome (GOLD analysis project Ga0307509, IMG submission 202245) | Populus trichocarpa ectomycorrhiza microbial communities from riparian zone in the Pacific Northwest, United States - 10_EM | ecosystem: Host-associated > Plants > Roots > Unclassified | place...
ATAGGCCGGCCTATACGGCTTCGGCCGACCCACTCATAGCGAGCGGCTGCTCTGTGTCAACAGCAAAATTCACGGTAAATGTTTCCCAATTACGGAATATGATTAAAAATAAAGTAACGGTTTCGCTTATTAGCAAAAAAAACATAAAAGAAATGCTAGAGGTAGTGAATTAATTAGTTGAATTAATTGTAGAAGAAGAGTTGGCGGTGGATCAACTGTGTGCAGTAGGACGGTGACTATTTCGAAGGCATCAATAAGAGAGGTTGACTGTAAATAGTTTACAAAATAGGGGGGGTGGTGGTATTAATATGATAGGGTTGTGCTCGTGGCCCTGGAGGTAAATTTCTAAGGCTTTATTGTGTTGGTTGAGTATCACTCGTTTTGTGATTAATTAAGAAGTATCATAATAGCTGGAGGTAAAGGAGGAAAAAAATCAAAGGCGATAAACTCGAAAGAGAGGAGGGGGGGTGGGGGGTTGAATACCCTTAACGCAATCTGTTCTCAACGCTAATCTCCGGGCCTGTAGGTGCCTATCAGGCCTGATGGGCTTTCGTAGGCAGATCGAATTCGGCCTATATGGGCCTAGGCTGTCTTCCGGAGCGGTTTGCCTTAGCCCGGCCTACGGCCTACCATCGGCCTGGCCCGTTGTGGGAACACTGGGTACAGATACTCGCAATGCCGAAGCGTTTTTAAAAGAAGAGTGCTATTGCATATGATACCACCAAAATTTGTCCTTGTTGCTTGGATTTGGGCTGTATGCAATAACGTTAGCAGTCTTTTTTTAAGAAAAGCTCCGACATTGCGAGTAGTTGGTCTCACACCTCGTGCCTAACGGTATGGGGAATTTGTCCTAGCTTTGTTTCCCTTTATGCTGGATGCCACCAGGGATCAGGCATGAGGTGCTTGGCTTAGTTTGCTTTTTTTCGTTCTATTCCATTCGGCACAGGGCATGGAGCTTAGGGGTTAGTTTTTACTATGGCCGTGGAGCGTGCCGGGCGATTCGGGATTTACACACTTTTTGTTTACTTGCCTAGTGCTTCTGATAGGTCTAGAATGATTTTTGCGTTTATTTCACTTTTTTGTGGTTAGTGGGGTTTCGTTTGTGTTGGAAAAGCTGCTCGGCATGTTGGTTTCTTTTGTTTCATCAAAGAACGGAGATTAAGAAAGATGTTTTCATTGACGGATGGATAGGACAAGTGGAAAGCATAAAGGCTACAGGAATGAAGGAAGTTTTCTTTTGTTATACATTTCTTTTGTTCAGGGATAACAGAGTGTTTATTTCATTTGTTTCTTTGAAGGATAGACAAGGCGATAAGGAGGCATTTGCGGAACGAAGTGGAAATGTGTGGCGATGGTTGGAAGACTGAGAATGGTGTTTTGCTTTTCATATATACTTCTGTCATTTACCGTCAGTTTAGCAAGTAACTCATCGACGAATATACCTCAAGTTGCTCGCTATCATTATCCTCTCTCCCACTGTTGCTCTTTTGGTGCCGTATTTGCGCTTACTTCGTTTAGTTTGGAGGGGTCTGCTTTTAAGTAGATATACATCTCCTGCCCTGTCCTTATCTGGAGTCCCCTAGCGATCTCCTACTTCACCGTTTTCTCACGTTTAGTTCTTGGCCTACGGTTATCTCACTCTCCGCCATATCTTCTAGTCTCTTTCTGTACTGTACTGGTGTGCATTTAGCTTATTCAGTAAACAGAGAGGCTATTCCATAACCCAATCTCACCTAGTATCACCCACTCCTCCAGCTTCACTTTTGAAATCAGAAACTGAGATCAAAAGCCAACCCTAGATGAAATCTCATCTGTTCCTCTTGTCGTCCTCCTTTATCCATCTCCAAACATCAACCATAACAAACTGTATAGTCGCTCCTCGCTGTCCCAGACGAAATTGGCTGAATTCTAAATTGTTTTGCACCAAAACCTAACTCATTGTCCCGGATAATTCTGTCCTAGACAGATTCTCTTTCTCTTTTTTGGCCATCCGAGACAGTGGGGTACGACTGGATATACAAACTTCCAAACTAGCGCAGCCATCTGGATCTCGTCCATTCCCCTGCCAGCCCTCATATTTCAAACGTGCACTGTCGTTTCTTGTTCAGTACTTTCCACCATTCCATACCAACCACCACTCCTGCAATACCGATCATTTCACATTCCAAACAACCAGTGAACCATATTCCCGAAAATAACTTTTATTGCTAGTGATTGGGGGACGAAGCCTAGATAGTTACTATTTAGTTACAGGACCTATCTGTTGCGAGGATAATGCGCAGGCAACGGTCAACCGGTCGAACTAGACTAGGGCAAAACTAAAAGGGTACTAGGGAGAATCAAAAACTTCATTCGCTCCACACCCTCCAAAACTAACTACCCAAACATAAGTCTATATAAGAAAAACTCTCTCAATCAATCTATCGTCTGCCACACCTATCAATCTCTCCTTCATGCATAATCCCCTTCTGCCTGTCGATCCCCGTACTCTAAACAAAGAAAAGACATAACCAAAAAACCATTCTGTCTATCCTTCCGTCTAGAACAAAGGAAACAACTATCCGCTTCTGTGAACTCTAACACTATCACCATGTGACGACCCGCGCAAGGCTTAATAAGATCAAGGGAGGGGTCACTTGTTTGTCCTTAATTTTTGATTACTGTCCTTGTGCTCGGGGGCGAAAGGAGTTATTTTGTGCTGTGTTGGCACTAGTGGCAGTGCGCAGGTTGGGGTTCATCAAACTCTCTTTATGACAACAACTTCAAGAGTTAGGGGGCGTGTCTTGAGTGTGATTCGAGAACGCGAGACACAAGAACACTTTAGAAAGAGGCCAGTCTTCCTCTGCAATTGCACGGTTTTTATTTCCAACGGCCTTTCATGATCTCGTACCACCACTACCTGTGCCTCCACGTTACAAAATATCTGCATCTTCTATGCATCTTCAAGTACGCTGACAATCAGTGTATCTGGAAAATAATAATCTTTAACAAGCATTACCCCAAATCCATTACATTTTAATCAAAAAAAGAAAAAAGAGCTCGTACTGTACAAGACCAAGACACCCTGGCCCAAAAATAGATCTCAACATATAACTTTATACTCTACTTGGACCTGGATTTGCTGAGAAGTGTAAGATTTCCTAAGAATGGAAGAAAATTTGACCTCTCCAAGAAGCTTCTAACTTAATCCCTAAAACTCCAGAGGAAAATCAGAGGCAAAAAACAAATAAACATCTCAGACTGTCCTGCGCAAAACTCATATCCACCCGACTGCCTGTACCAAGAAGCGACGATTTCCATGAGATAAGGCCAGGAACTCCAGGAAAATTAAACGGGGACGGGGCTACCGGGTACGGTGGGGATGCCCGGTCTCTCGTAGCTCCGCAACTTCATCGTTCCCATTTCCAGCAACCCACCAGAGCGGCGTTTAGCCATACTGCGTATTTTGGATGTCGGGGCTGGTATCTTCCCTCCCCGACAGCAGCTCCACTACTCCTTCATGGCAATTCCTAACAGCCCACAAAAGCGGTGTTCGGCCGAATTTACATGAGCTATTGGGATTGACATCTTTCCGCCATAATAGTAGCTTCACCACCCCTTCGTGCCCATACTCGGCAGCCAAAGAGAGCGGTGTTCGGCCATACTTCGTGTCTGGGATATCGGGGTTGGCATCTTCCCGCCCCAGCAATAGCTTCGCTGTCCCTTCATGACCCTTCCTAGCAGCCCACAAGAGCGGTGCTCGGCCGAATTTACATGAGCTATTGAGGTTGACATCTTTCCGCCATAATAGTAGCTTCACCACCCCTTCGTGCCCATACTCGGCAGCCAACGAGAGCGGTGTTCGGCCATTCGTGTCTGGGATATCGGGGTTGACACCTTTCCGCCTCAGTAGTAGCTTCACTACCCCTTCGTGCCCATACTCGGCAGCCAACGAGAGCGGTGTTCGGCCATACTCCATGTCTGGTATATCGGGGTTAGCATCTTCCCGCCCCAGGAGCAGCTTCACTATCCCCTCATGGCCCTTCCAAGCAGCCCACAAGAGCGGCGTTTGGCCAGATTTGCTTAAGCTATTGGGGTTGACATCTTTCCGTGCTAACAGTAGCTTCACTACTCCTTCACGCCCATTACCGGCGGCCCACAAGAGCGGCGTCAGGCCGGATTTACTCGAACTATTGGGGTTGACATCTTCCCGTTGCAACAGTAACTTCACCATTCCCTCATGGCCATTCCTGACAGCCCACAAGAGCGGTGTTTTACCGTACTTTGCATCTGGGACGTTGGAGTTGACCTCTTTTCGTCTCAATAGTAGCTTCACTACTCTTTCGTGTCCATTCCCGGCAGCCCACGAGAGCGGTGTTCGGCCAGACTGCGTGTCTAGGATGCTGGGGTTGACATCATCCCGCTCCAACAGTAGTTTCACTATTCTCTCATGACCATTCTCGGCGGCTCGTGAGAGCAGAGTTTGGCCAGGTTTACTTGAGCCATTGAGGCTGACATCTTCCCGCGCTAACAGTAGCTTTACTACTCCTTCGTGCCCATTACTGGCAGCCCACAAGAGCGGTGTTTCGCCGTGCTTTGCATCAGGGGCGCTGGGGTTGACGTCTTTCCGTCTCAACAGGAGCTTCACTACTCCCTCGTGTCCATTCCCGGCAGCCCACAAGAGCGGTGTTCGGCCAGACTGCATGTCTGGGATGTCGGGGTTGGCATCTTCCCGCCCCAACAGTAGCTTCACTATCCCCTCATGACCATTCTCGGAAGCCCGCGAGAGCAGTGTTCGGCCGGATTTAATTGAATTATCAGGGTTGACATCTTCTCGCCGCAACAGTTTCTCCACTATCCCCTCGTGACCCTTCCTAACAGCCCATGAGAGCGGCGTTTGGCCATACACTGCGTCTGGGGTATCAGGGTTGACATCTTCCCGCTGCAAAAGTAGCTTCACTATTCCCTCATGGCCATTCCTGGCAGCCCACAAGAGTGGTGTTAGACCGGGCTCACTTGAGCTATCGGGGTTGACGTTGATATCTTCCCGCCCCAATAATAGCTCCACTACTCCCTCATGGCCATTCCTAGCAGCCCACAAGAGCGGTGTTATGCCAGGTTCACCCGAACTATCTGGGTTGACATCTTTCCGCCCTAACAACAGCTTCACTATTCCCTCGTGGCCATTCTCGGCAGCCCACGAGAGCGGTGTTCGGCCGGATTTACTTGGACTATCGGGGTTGACGTATCTCCTGCCAAATAGTAGACCCACTACTCGCGGCGCCTTCCCCCACCGACGACCTATACTCCCAGGATCGGCAAACCGTGGACGAAGAAGTAACCTCACCACCCCCTCATGCCCGTTTTCTGCAGCCCATGAGAGCGCTGTTCGGCCATAATTCGCGTCTTGTGGGTCAGGTTGAATATGCTTTTCTCGCAAGAGCAACCTCACTACCTCTTCATGCCCATATCTCGCAGCCCATATGAGTGGCGTCATACCCGCACCATCTCTTTGGTTCGCATCCCATCTGCTCATCTTTATCAAGATATTCGCAACTTCCGCGATACCGAAGTACGAGATACAATGTAGCGCAGAAAACGGCTTGCAATCAAGAGTACGGCCAATGGGAAACCCTCCACTTATCGAGCCCCAAAGGGATATTGCAGATATGTGACTATCGAATTGGTCAAGAAGCTTGAGCGCAAATGTTTTTGCGCGATCTGAGAATTCCATTCGCATGTGGGCCCCCCAATATGAAGAGGAATATTCAAGGAAGGGTGTGCCCCGGATGTCGGGGGACGGGTTGGCTGAAAGATCCTTGATGTACTGGAAGTTGAGATACGTCAAGCAGACTTCCGCCATCATCGAGTGAGCTCCGTCGAAGAGGTCGAGATCGTTGCAAAGGTATTCTCGCAGGGTAAAATGGATCAACCTCAAAGTCGAGGCACCCTTATCCACGGTGACAAGTCCTTGACAACAGTCTAGCAAAGTCGACATCGCAGGGATATCATCGCTATGGAGACTATTCGACCCTATCCGGATCGCTAGGGCGTGACATATTTCATCCACCCGCAATGGCCGCCTCGAGTGGGCGATCCACATCAGAACACCCATCCCAAGTCTTGCTTTCTCCCCATCCTGAGCTCTTATCCTTCCTAGCGTCGCCTCGTATGCGCCCCCCAAACCTAAGCCATCTTTCATTGCCATAAGCCTTTGTCTCCTTCGATATATGGTCGTCTCTTGGAGGATGGTCTCGATGCTTAAGGAGACAAGCAGGAACCTAGATATATCCTTCAGCATACAGCTCGAGGTATTTTTATTAGTGTGCCTTCTTCTTCTCACTTACATTTCTGAAACTGTCCCGGGAATATTCTTTATAATTTCTTTCTCTAAACTCTCGTCCATCGCACCCGGCATCGTATCCTCTTTTAGCTTCGCTCGCAGGAATGTGACGATACCATCCTTGGTGGGTGTTATAGATCTAGCCGCTGCCCTCCCACCAAGATGTTTCTTGACCTCGTCAAAGATATGTTGTCTCCCGGTCAGAAATATCCGAGCACCAGGGGACTCCTGGACAATTTGGTTGAGCGAATCAAGAAGCTTCACCCGATGCCCCGCCAGACACTCGTCCAGAGCATCAATACATATGAATGTGCAGTGTGAGGACGAGATAGCCTGCAAGAACCCCACAACTTCTGAGAGAGTCAGCCTCTGGCCGCCAATAACCCCCTCCCCCTCCCGAAAAGCTTTGACTATTGTCTCCGGAATCCTTTCCAGCCTGCGAACAACCTGTTTCAGCACTGAGCCCAGAACAGCGGCTGGGGATTGCTCCTCCTGAGCGGCGAAGTCGAAGTAGAAGCACGCAACGGCAGCGCTCCTCCCAACGGCTTGCTTGCATAGCGCATCTATCACTAGCGAGCTAACATCACAGCTTATCAGAAATACCTTTCTCCCCTCGAGTGCCTTTTCTCTTACCTAATGTAGGTCTTTCCAACCCCCGGACCTCCATAACAGAACAAGGCTGAACCACTAGATTCACCCCCACGAATACCATCAACCCAGTTCCGATATTCCTGAGCCTGCAAGAGCCAGTCTCCCACATCATCGACCCTACGGGTCCGGATATCCTGATGCCGTATCCGGGGCTCAAGTGGAGATAGCCACTCCAAAATTTCAGCCTTCTCATCGGGCACCGTGTTAAAAACATTGGTATTATTGAAACAGTTGATATTGTCGCTAATGTGATGTCGAGACATCCTGTGTTATTCGCGGTTCTGAAGATTGTAGAAGGTGGGCTCTTTGAGTAACTTTATAGGGTAGTGCCTGTTAAGGAAATTCATGGGGAACGAAGAAAAGCGGGGGTGATCATGTTGGGACGAGGGCCTGGCCCGATCAATCCACTCGATGCTAATACTATCTGTGAAACCAAGATGACAATGGGCATACAGTAAAAGCTTCAATAATTGACCCATGTGCCATGTCGTCGGAAATTCCCCACTCTGGAAAAGAGGCGAAAAATACAGCAAAAGGTGAGCTGCCCAGCCCCTCTAAGAGACATAAAAAAACAAAAAAGCACCAGACCTTATCAGAGGAGGCAACTCCAACGACCTAGCACATGGGCCGATTACTGAAGTTTTTACGGTATGTGCCGACCCTGAGCGGATGAGGGGGAATGGGGCTCCGGTAGACGAGATTAGCAGTGGTGGCAGTGTTCAAACTGTCCTGCAATAGCACCAAATGTCAGGTCAGGAGCATATCGCCACTGTAATTCAGAAGCACAGGACAAGATCGCTCTAGAAAGAAGTTAGTCCTTCTCTACAATCACACCACTCTACCAGTATTTCAAACGGCCTTCAGTGATCTCACACCACCACCCCCACCACCGCCCCCACCACCGTCTCCACCTGTGCCTCCGCGCCACAAAATATCAATTCCTTCCATGCATCCCAGAGTCTTCAGCAATAAATGTATCCGGAAAAAAAGTATCTCTTATAAGCATTGCCCTTCCATTACATTCCACCCCATTCGAATGACGAGAGGTAAAAGAAAAAAAGACAAAAAGAACCATCGTACAGTACGGGGACAAAAGGGTTCGTCCGATGCCCTTTTTGCGCCAAAAATGGACATTTTTAAACAAACAATTCTCAACACTGCTTATATACAAACACTTGAAATATTTCCACCAGCTAGGGAATCACTACCTATTGAAACCTCTGCAAGTAGAAGTGTAAGGAATCAAAGCTGTCTTCATTGTTCATGATTACGTCAACGAGTGTGAAGGTGACTTAAATTTTTGTATGGGGTGCCATACAAAAAGGTACATGGCAACGGATACCAGATACCTAAACGACCATTTCTCCATCACTTGGTAATATTTAAGGATTCCATAACCTTTTTCATGTTATCTACAGGTTTGCTAATGCAAGGACAAATTTTCGCTGATTCCCATAGACGTTGCGCAATGAGAGAGGGTGGTGAGGATGGGCACTTTTGGTGTAAAAAGGGCATCGGACGAACCCTTTTATCCTAGTATCATACTGTATTTTACAAGACTAAGCCACCGTCTGCCCAAAAATAAATTTCAAGATGTATACTCTACCTCAACAGAAGTCTATTCTAGAATCCAGCAAAGGAACAAGATTGCCCAGGAGTGGGATAAAAGTTAACTCACATATCCAAGAGCTTCCAACCTGATCCCTAAAACCCCAGAAGAAAAACTGAAGCCAAGAAACAAATAAACATCCCAAACTACCCTACACCAAACTCATATTTACCCTACACTACCCGTATCATACTAACAAACGACCATTTCTATGAGACAAGATCACGAACTCCGGGAGATCAAACGAGGATCCAATTACTGGATATGTCGGGAATCTCGGGCTTCTAGAAGCTCCACGGCTCCATCATGTCCACTCCCGGCAACCCCCCAGAGCGGTGTCCGGCCACCTTACGTATCTGGGATCCCGGGTTCGGCATTTCCCCGCCGCAACAGCAGCTTGATTGTTCCCTCATGGCCATTCTTGGTAGCCCACGAGAGCGGTGTTTGGCTATACTCAGCGTCTTGGGTGTTGGGGTTGACATCTTCCCGCTCCACCAGTAGCCTAGCTATTCCATGCTGGGATTCTCGCTAGCCCACGAGAGCGGCGTTCAACTAAAATTTTGAGCTATTGGGGCCGACTTCTCATCCCAAATACCGGTAGTAGGTCTACCGGTACTACTGGTACCCTCAACGCCTTTCTCCAAGGATCTATGCCTCCAGGATCAACAAATCCTAGACTAAGAAACTATCTTATTGCTCCTTCATGCCTATATTTAGCTATCTACAAGAGTGCTATTCGGCCATAATTGGTGTCTTATATATCGGGTTGAATAGAGTTTTCTCGTGTAACCAACCTCGCTACCTCTTCATGCCCATATATTGTACTCCATATGAGTGGCGTCACACTCGCACTATCCCTTTGCCTTACGTCCCATACTCGAGTATGTTTATCTTTATTCTTATAGGGCACTTGCAATTTCAGCGATACCGAAGTACGAGACACAGTGTAAGGTTGAAAACGGCTTACGGCCAGGAGTGTAGTAAATGGGGAGCCCCCCGCTGACTAACTCCCACAGAAATTTGGCAAATATGTGGTTATCGAACTGGTCAAGAAGCTCGAGCACAAATGTGTTCGCGCCATCTGAGAGTTCCATTTGCGTGTGGGTTCCCCAATATAAAAAGGAATGTTTAAGCAGAGGCATGTCCCGGGGGTCAGGGGACGTGCCTCCTGGAAGGCCCTTGACGGGCCAGAAGTTTAGATACGTCAAGAAGATTTCCGCCATCATCGAGTGGGCTCTGCCAAAGAGGTCGAAGTGTGTGCAAAGATACTCTTCGAGGGTAAATGGATCAACCTCACAGTCGAGGCGCCCATGCCCACGGTGACAAGCCCCCGATAACAGCCCAGCAAGGTCGACATCGCAGAGATATCACCGCTATTGAGATCATTTGGCCCTATCCAGATCGCTAGGGTATGACATATTTCACCCATCCGCAGTCGCCGCCTCGAGTGGGAAATCCACATCAGAACGGCCACCCCCGATCTTGTCTTTCCACCATGGGCCCTTGTCCTTCTCAGGGTTGCTCCACACGCGCCCCCGAAACCGAAGCCATTCATCATTTCCCCAAGCTTTTGTCTCCCTCGATATATGGCCGTCTCTGTAGGATCACCCCGATTCTTAAGACAAGCAGGAATCTAGATATGATATTTTCAGCACAGTATTCTAGGTATTTTTACAGGTGTCCCAGCTTCCTACTTACATTTTCGAAACCATTTCGGGGATATTCTTTATAATTTCCTCCTCCAAACTCTTGTCCATCGTGCAGGGCACTACATCCTCTTTGGTTTGGCTCGCAGGAATGTGACGAATTCATCCTTGGAGAGTGTTATGGATCCAGTCGCCGCCTCCCAGCAAGATGCTTCTCAACCTCGTCCAAGATATGTTGTCTTCCAGCCAGAACCATCCGAACGCCGGGGGACTCCTGGGCAATTTGGATGAGTGATCCGAGAAGCTTCACCCGATGCCCTACCAGACACTCTCCCAGCGCATCAATATAAATGTGCATTGTGAGGACGAGATATCATGAGAAGGTACTCGAGAAAAGAAAGGTGACTTTATTGCTAATAAGCCGTGCTGTTAGCTCGCTGGTGATACTAATGCAAGCAGGCCGTGGAGGAAAACGCTGCCATTGCATGCTTCTGCTTCGATTTCGCGGCCCAGGAGGAGCAACCCCCACTGCGATTCTAGGTTCGGTGCTCAAACAGGTTGTTGGCGGGCGACACAAAATTCCAGAAAGTATAGTTAAAGCTTTTCGAGACCAAGGAAAGGTTGTTGACAGGCGGGGGGGTAGCGCCCTCTGAAATCGCGGAGTTCCTGCAGACCTGATGTGGGTCTTCCCAACCCCCAGGCCTCCATAGCAAAACAAGGCTGAGCCACCAGATTCACTCCCACATATACTATCATACCAAACCAACCCCGATAATCCCAAGTTTTTAAGAGCCAGTCTCTTACCTCCTCGACCCCACGGGTTCGAATGTCCTGGTACCGTATCTGAGGTTCAAGTAGAGATAGCCCGGCCAAAATTTCAACCCCCTCGCCTGCCACCACACAATTATTCCACACAGACACTATTAAAACTATTAATATTATCATTAATATTAGGACATCCTATATCTTTCGCTATTTCAAAGATTATAGAGGATAAGTTCTCGAGCAATTTCATAGTAGAGCAGTTAATATAATTCCTGGAGGGCGAAGAAAAGCGGGGGTGATCATGATTCTGAAGCCTTGTGGGCAAAGGCACCTGGTACTAGTATACCACCACGATTGGGCGCTGCGTTATACGCAAACCCCAAGCGGCTCATGACCGAATGGGGAGGCGACTAACCTCTCATTAATTCGATATATTTTATCCTGGCTAAGGCAGATGAACCCCTCAAAGATCAAAGGATAGCAGATAACCTCAAACAATATCGTATTAATAACTCCGCCACAGCACTGTACCGTGTAGTTAGGCAGGGTCTGACCGTTTATCCTGCATTTTGCATCAGAAAGGTTGCTTTTTCCTAGATCTACCGCACAGGCATACAGCTATCCAGCTACCTAAGCACTCGGGCCCAGGGAACTGTTTTCGTAGAATACAGGGATTATTTCGCTAGTTGGCTACCCTTGTGTTGCACGAAAACATCTCCCCTGGCACTTTCACAGTACCGTACATCCATCTTAATAAAAGATGCAGTTGCCCGTATTTCAACAAACATGTCAACTTAAACAATGAGGCCGCAGTTCTATACCTTGTGTGAACTTCAAAAAAAACCCCCAGCAACTTTCCGGATATTTATGACATTGTTCCATTTTGACAATCTTGGTATATTGGAGGCCGGGGTGGTCTTTGTCAGTAATTGTAGGCGCCTCTACTAAACACTATACACCACAGATTTCTTTAAACAGAATTATCACCTCAAGCCAACACAGCAGTAGAAACTGAGTCGAACACAGGAAATACAGAACAAGAGCGGACCAAGGACCAAATGTTCATAGTGGGCTATGTCTGAGCATATAAAAGAACGGGAAAATAGAAAATCTTGAACCGATCTTATTCTTTTTGCAAGATGATTGCATTAACCGCTAAGGCTCCCAGAGCACCACACTTGGTTCATCACTTCCACACCCACAAGCTGTAGTAGCTTCTCATGTGTCTATCGTATACCTAGTGCATGTATTCCTCACAAGGGAGTAAGCAGAACCCCATGGGCCAGTTTAGAATGGCCAACCTTCGAAGAGAGGCGCAAGTTGGGGGAGGGCCAAAATGAGATCATGGATTATCACTATTTGTCTTAAGCCAGTCCTATCTATACATTTCGATTGTCACACGTGATATACCATGGACTCCATTGTGAAAGAGAAATCTAGTCATATGCAATGGGTCATTGCAAGGATGCTTTCCTCATGAGCTAACTTTCAATGTCCAAGCCTTTCCTACCGCCCTAATTATTCTAAATAAATAATCTAGCGCATCGCCGATAATAAATAGCCAAATCCCCTCAATACTCATCTTCCCCAACGCTTTATTGATTCCGTTAAGGTTTTCCTCAGTAGATCATAGTAACCCGATACCTGCCACTCCCCCACACTGCCCATATTAGTTTTTTGGCCTAGGTCAGCCCAATGGCTCCACTTACAGTGAGCCGACTTGAGCTCTTGAGTAACCCACAGAGGTGGCATATCCCTCCAAGGAAAAACATGCGTAGCCAACCCTGAGGACATCCAGCACTGGGTGATTCTAGGGCCAGGGTCGTCACCAAATTTCTGAGGTAGAAACTTCAGAATAATGGAGAGACCTTTCGAGTGAGACCTCATGACCCCCCTACCCCACATTACGCAAAAATATTTTCTCGAGGGCGCAACGCTGGCAAGAGAAACTAGAGCAGCCGGTGACTAGGCTGAAATGCCCGAAATCTCTTTAGAATTTCTCGCTCATAATGTCCCTCCCCGCTCCTACTACGCGAAAGTGTAAGTTCATCCTTCCCTTCCCTCGGGCCCACACGGGATGCCCAACCGGTTAGGAGAATTACTAGAGAGTATTCTATAGTCCACACCCCAAAGGGCGAGTTTCCGCTTATAGTTTTCTGCCAGGCCCCAAGTGTAGCCTAGAGGCCGCTGATGGTCTGGCAGTTGAAGCAAGGCAGACCCCTCCCAGCCTCTTGGGGCTTCCTTACCAACGAGATATAAGGCACAGCCAGAAGCCACCACTTGAAGCCCAGGATATATGATTACTACCAAAGCAGCCGGGATACCGACCTTTCACCCCTAGGGGGCCATCTACTCAGAGTGAATCTAGAAAGCCCCCACCGTACGCCGGAAGGATTCCAAAGTCAAGAGACATGCGTGAACTACTAGAGCACAATAGATCAAGTGAAATGGGCACATGCAGGTTTTCCGCCCACCAGTCCTCCGATCAGTTGTCCAATCAAACCACTACTATTGACTCCCTCAATACTGATACGCAAGGGTAGTCGTTTGCTCCAAATTAAGACCGCTCTATACAATCAACCAAACCTAACTCCATTCAATCCCTAGTCGAATGCCAGTGGCTGCTCGCCGTGTTTTTCTAACTTCGGGAGGGTGAATCATCCCGGCATGAGTTGTGGCAGAATAACGTTCACGCCATTTACTACATAAGGATATGTAGTCAGTGACTTGTGTGGAAATGATCGAATTGTCAGGACAGTAAAGTTACAGACTAATGAAATGTAACTCCCTCTCTCAATTTTCCTACATGCTCAAGTTCGACATTCTAGAGCACTAAGTATGTAGCCCTGCCGGCTTAAATTTCCAGACGAGAGCACAAGTTAAGGGAAGATACCCAATTGCAGTTGTCTAGACAAGCAACCCGGACCCCTTATCCCTATCTCTCCTTCTCACAACCGTATCTTCCCTGACAGGCCTAGCAAAATCATTCCCCCCAAGCGAGGGCATCCAAGGCCCAGACGCAGTAGACACAGCCTCTGGGAATATCCCTTCAAACTTACATCGCTAACAATCCTACAGTGGATCACTTACTCTACATAATCTGCAACTTTCAGCGCTCAATAGTTTCTATCCAAACAAAATACAGTAAGCCCTCCAAACCTCACGAGGAGACGCCCGATGAAACCTAATCTCTAATCCTTCCGTTCGAGGGTTAGGAGAAGAGGGGCTATATCTGCCAGGGGATAGCAAGGGCCTGCCCAGCTCGCGATCATTTGAGATATCATATCATAGCCATGATTTGAGATGTTCGCAAACAGCCCTTTACCAAGCGAGCCTAAAATTCCCATATTTCCAAACACAATTTGCCGCTAACTCTAGGTTATGAGGAAAAGATCATAGCCCTAAATCTTCAAATCATACCCCGAAATTTTCCATTCTAAGCCAAACACTTTGAACATCCCAAACGGGGACCCAGGCCCAAACCATAATTTAAGATAGTGAACAGCTCAAATCATGGTGTGCCAAACAAGCCTTACCTTTCCACTACAAGCGTTAATATCAGGAGACACTCCATAGTACCCCAAATGCCATTAACACACCCCAGTATAATACAAAATCCTAGGTCAGTGAGGGCTAGCCCGAGATAAATCACAAAGGATCACCTTTAGGTCCCACGATATGATGCTTGCTCTATGCTATACCATAGATGTAAACCCAACCCCACCAGGTCACTACCAGCGTGACCACCATTGCCCTAGGATATCACAATCCATTCTGAGACGTAACAGGATTATTTCCGTCCATCGTACCTGCACTATTGTTTTCTATCCCCTCTCCTCCTCTCATAGCTCATTTCCGTTAACTTCCCAAACCTATTTCCCCCGCCCAAAATAATTCCGACACCAGTTCCGCCACCCGCCCTTTAGCTCGGGAGGAAGGGGGGGCGGTTAGAGATACGGTCACGTACAGTACAATAGGTCTGCGAACGTGCATGGGCGAGTGACTTCGCGTGCAGGAGTGTCCGGGGGGGCTGAGTGAGGCCCACTGAGATGCACGCGATGTGGCACCGTTGCCGAGAGTCGAGGTGATATTGTGGGCGAGCCCCTGCGCCAGCGGTGACAGCCTAGACCACCGTGCACACAAGCACTGATCTGCACAGCCACGCCGAGGCGAGAAACGGCCGACCGATAGAGTGTAAAAAGTTCATTTAAAAGTGCCATGTGTCATGCTACCGGTACTGTACGAGCATAGTACTCGATATAGGGCACACTTGACAGTCGAGCACAGCACATCCAGTATCATGCCTTAACCGTGCTTCAAGTCATGACGACATCTCATCTCGACATCTCATATCGACGCAAAGGACAGGTAAGGCAACCGAGGCGTAATCTGCCAAAAAGCAAAAAAGAAAACCAAAACCAAAACCCAACAGCAACAATCTCAATACCGGATGATCGCTGGCTTAATCTCGAAAGATTAAACTCTCGTCTAATCAGCGACGCATGAACTTCATGCGAAAGCAAGGGACAAACGTCCGCTACCTCTTTCATTTTTTTTTAGGTTTCCTTCCGGGAACGGATTGACGCCCGCTTCGGGCCGTAAGCAGCTCCGGCTACGCCTAACTGTGTAGTGCTTTAGCGCCCGAGCTGAGAGCCCTTGGGCCATAACCTACACGGCAACCTCCGGCTGGCACTTCACGGGATGTCATTCTGGGGCAGTTTTTTCTTTTTTCTCCTGGGGGCCGCGGGATCCGAGGCTCGATAGGAAACAGATGAAGGAAGAAATTTTCTAATGAGGCGCAGGAGGTCTAGGCAGAAACAGATGAAGGAATAGAGAATGAGGATGGGAATGGGAATGGGAATGGGTATAATATTGACTCAATACAACGTAGGTCACAGCCTGGGAGTGTATGCAGGGCAATTGGTACCTTTGCGTCCCGTCGGGGGAGTCGCCGCGAGTTCTCAGTCCGTGGGTCGATTCCATCGGGTATCAGTAGGCAACCGTTGAGGTCGACCACGATCACCAGCTGACCCAAATATCCCATACCAACATGATGTCACCGAAGCATTTCAAGAAGTTTGAGATCATTTAGCTCACCAACAAACATCAATTTGCCTGATATCCGATATGACTTCCCAAACACTTGACCTGTTTTCACAGTATATCACTCGATGTTCCACTCGCCTGCGCTGAATGCAGATTCCTTATGCCTTCGTGATACCGTCTGCACAGTACCGTACATCCGCCACGCCATCAGAGACCGGACGAAGCACCAAACTACAACTATAGAAATCTCTGGATGCTAATTAGAAAAAAAAAACCCTTCGCCCCAAACACTCCTTACCTCCCCGGGGGGGACGGGAACGGCCCTTCCCCAAGTCACATAGCAAGGCAAGTCAAGCGCGCCTCACCCACCGAAAGCGCTCAGAGTCCATAATTCGAGTGCCAACCCAGGGAGAGCCAAAAAAATCATGTTGGTTCTTTTATTGGAGCCCGAATCGGATACCGGGAGTAGTTGTTTCACTGGCGTTTCGGGGCCGATAATATAGTTTTTCCGTGTTGCTCGGGAGAGGCACGACTAAATTAAACCAAGAAAAAGAAAGACACAAGCAGCGTGGGGTCGGAGCTGAATGATGCCCAAAAAGGCGCCGGTCAAGATTACCGGAGACCGAAGATTCGGGATTGCGGGGGGGTTCGCTGGAGGGTCGTACAGCACGATAAGTCGTGCTCAATGGATGGGATCTGCCGAGAAGAGAGAAGGAGAATCTCGCTGTCCGTGCTGGAGGATCTCGGGTTTCGGATTAGCCTCAGGTCTCATAATATATTACCGGTTTGTGATTCCACTATGCAGGATGGTGATGTGATTTTTGGCGCGTCTGGGGTCTATTGTAAATTTCCTGGGGTTGAGAATAGGAGCCCGAAGCTCTTCGGGTTTTCTTTTTCCCTTTCTCTCTCTTCTAAGCGCAATTATAGAATAGCACTCACAAGGGGGACCATACCGAGAGTTTCGCTCTGCTCTGGAGAATCATGTATTCTCTGAATTCCCGGGTTCAGGGGGTTTCCGACTGAGTTTTTTCGCAACCCCCAGGAAATCTACAATCAGTTGTTGTTTGCGCGATGTAGCGCCATGCGAACACCTCGTCGAGCCCCGCATGTGCACTGCTGCACGATATAAATTTGAGTTTCGAATTAGGGGGATTCGGCCTTTTGGTTGAGAAAAGTGGATCCAAGTTTTTCGGGCTGGGGGACTTGGGTGTGTGTAACGCCTTTTTGTAAAGAAATCTGGCAGATCCGTTCGAGACTTGGCACCCGAAAGACGGTTTTGGATCCCGGAGCTGAATGCCTCTATAGTTTCTCCTACCGGTATCGTAACGAGGCTGGGGATCCAGGGTGTTACTTCTCGATTACCGGAGCAGCCTTGGGTGTCGGAACCTTGTGCACCACAAAAGGCCTTACAAGATTCACATATCAAGCGGTTGTCTAACTTTGTGTCAGTTCTCCCCCCGCCTTAAGTGCGGCGATTACCATGCTGCACCATGTGGCCCAAGCAGAAGCACTATATTGCAATCACGCTTCGTTTCGAAAGGCCAGTGCCTCTGGTTCCACTCGCTCAGATATCTTTCTGTACTGTACGTGTATCTACCCCAGGAAGCCTGGTCTAGATATGATGCTGGTACACTGTGTACTCACTCGGTAGCGTATTCTAATGTCTCCCCGCTTTCTCCGTTTAACCCTTTTTTGGTTTTGGTTTTTTTCCCCTTCTCCCTCCTACGCTTGGGCCCACTTCTGTTTAGGCAACTGGTTGATGATTCTTGTGGAACATGGGAATCCACTGCCGGTATGTGAGTCTTAAGATCTACCGTTCCGAGCCCTCGGTCAAAACCGCGGGAATACAGTGCTAGACTACGGGATTGGAGTAGAAGGCTTACTAACCAACCCGATAAGTAAATACAGTAGGTAATCTCTTTCCACCATCGGCGGCCTAGGGAACACGTTTCTCTCCTTATGTTTTCAGGCACGCATGTTTGAGTGTCGGTTATCTACGATCTGTTATGCGTTAATATTCCCATTACCTTTTGTAAATGCTCCCGCAGAATTGGTGGCTGGGTGGTGAGCTTCCAATGATGGGAAGTAGCACTTCCCGCCGAATTATTATCATTCCTAGGGAGCCAACCAAAGGAGGAAGGAGGAAAAGGAGGGGCGAAGGGGGGGGGGGGGTGGAAGGGGGGAAATGAAGCGAAAAGACATGGGCCCTTGTTAAAAGTGGTTGATTTAATGCCATGATGGTGGCCAATCACTCCACAACAGGGAGCCTAAGGGGAAAGGGAAAAAGAGAGAGGTTCTTTTATACCGATATCCCTCTCGATTGGAATTGAGCCCCTGTAATGGCCCCTGTCAAGGTTCCAATACAAGTAAGTTTAAACCCCCGTTGGGAAGGCGATCCCTGCTTCTTGTAATGCTTATGATTACTACCTTGTGGGCGAGCGGAACACTGGGCTATTGTCTAGAGTAGATCAGCCACCGGTGGTTTTGGTGGCGGATGAAAAATCTCATCCAATCACATACGGCTGGAGCTGCTCGCGCACTGCTCTCAAATTATAATTGCCTTTCACGAATTATTCCGTGTGAAGAACAAAAGACTGGATGCCTCAGAGGCGATACCCAGAACAATGGAACCTGGCTCGTTCTCTGGCCTTTCCCTCCAATTTCAGCCTACGAGCGCAAACGAGTCCAACAATCCGCCGGATTCTCGCTCTGGCTTTTTTTCCCATTCCCAGTAATTTGCCAGGCCGCCCATAGCCGGTACGGGGAATAGGAAAGCGTGACTAGGTCTGATACCCGCAGTGATTGGGGCCCCAGGTACCCAGCGCCCAAGTCTCAGCGCAGTAACCAAGTGGCTTGCGGCATATGGATCAATACCAATTGCGCAAGGGGGAGAGGGGCGGGGGGCGTATAAACAGGAGATACAATGTTAAAATGAGCCATGCACCGGATTTCCTACATCCCATTGTGATTCCTGTGCGTACAGACGGCCAGTTTAAGCTCAAAGATTTTTCAGGGCAGCAAGGTACAGTGCAAGCACTGTGCTGTCCACCTACGAGCAACCGGTTGAGATAATTACCTATCGGTACTCAAACTAGGCAACACCTTACTGTAAGTTCCACAAGGCAGGCTTACCCGAACCCGGCTCCAGAAAACTCCAGCTTCGCTTCCAAGCAAAGCCTGAGAGACTGCCATGTGAAGATTTTCTGGCCCCCATCGCAGTCATCACACCCACTGTCTCTCTCCCTTTCTCGGGGAGCTTCCAGAAGGGTGACTTCCACACCCGGGAGGTGTGAAAGGAAGAGGTAAAAAAAAAACACCCCCAACTAGGTTACACGAGTGATATATACCGGTATATCCACCTTCTGCCGGGTCCAGGTTTTGGATTAGCCTGTCGTGAGCATCAACCGAACACATGCTAGCCAAACAAAATCTAAAAAACGTTTCAGTCGCAAGATTTGGTAATTTAGCGGTTTCCCTCTGTCGCTCTCGCCACCGCCTCGCAGAGAGAGTACGGTATGCCATGTAGTTTACTGTACGGCGCCGGCAGGGTACTATTTGCTCTGGTGGGACGCAAAAGGTGGGTGGGATGAATGGGATGGACGTAGCCAAAGACGATAGGTGGTTTCGATTGTGGGCATGCGCACAGTATGTATCGTGCAGTGTGAGCGTGCAGTACTAATGCTGCGCGCTTCTTGACCCAACCCCGCGTTACAAGTACTCTACTGGCCTGCCGTGATCATCAACCTGGAGTTGGCTGCGATATGAGTTGGATATGGTGCTAAGCTCTAATATTCACTTGCCCACTACGGTATCTGTTGTGTTAGAGCACGCGATCTAACAATTGTTTTGTAATATGCTGTAAATTTGGTACAACACCTTCAGAACTCTAGAGTAAGCAGCCCGGGTAACCCCGCTGCGCACGACGGTAACTTAGCCTTCTTCGGCCGAAGATGGCTTGCTATCACGCAGTACCGGTACTGTACCAGTACTGTACATCCGTGTGTGCTTCTACGGCCGCTGGGAACCCCAATTGACAATCCGATAAGTTAAATCACAATCGCACTAGCACTACACTCACAATCTGCTCCGCTCGTACCTTACGATATCAATTCCTCCCCCTCCCCCCCCCGCACCGCCCCGCCCCCTCCACCACCCACCCTTTAAGCTAGCTAGGAATTTCCCAACACTTAAAGCACCCGCACTCAGATAGTCGCCAGGGAGAGAAATAAAAAAAGAGAGAAACCTCCGGGAGAGCGGGAGTGCTAGTTCCGACACCTAACGTCCAATGTCTCAACATCCAACTGCTTGGCACTTTCTCCCCTCCGCTCCTTCTCCTCTGGCTCAACCAACCGCAATGTACTAATACCATGCTTTACCACGCAGCATCCGTGCGAGCTGAGTGAGCCCGTCTTACGAATAAGTGACTTACATCATCACCCTCTCCCCAGATTTATTTATTTATCTTTCTTCTTTCCCCATAAGGTATGATACTCGCACAACTAGGGGCCACGGACATCGCTGCGGCAATGATGGATGTCCACGAAACGAGTTACAAACTCAGGACTCTCCGAACGGTAGTTACGACAAAAGCCAAAACTACGAAGCCGAAACTCTCTCTCCACTGAAGGGGAGGTTTTGTGAATCTTCTCTTGGGTATGATACTGGTTTAATTTGGGTGTGGTATCATGAGGGTAGGAGGAGGAGGAGGAGGGCGCTAAATCGCCGATGTTTGAGTGAGACATGGTGATACCTGAGGGAAGGGAGGGAGGGAGGGAGGGTACGCGGCGTGGTATCGTCCAGGTAGGAAAAACAAAAATATATGGCACGGGGACTGCTGCGTAGAGTAGAATTGAGCACTGGTAAAGGTGAAGGGTCGATAAGGTACGGTAGGTGGAACGGGGTTAGTTTTTGAGATTGGGATTGGGTGTAAGTCTTTATCTTCGAGTGATGGATTGGCTATGTTGTTACGGTACCTGTAAAGTGCTGTACCGTGGGGCATCGTAGGGTCTGTGTCTATGTAAATTAGTGGTTGGTGGTCGTCGCTCTTTGGTCTTGCTGATGGTAATGCACTCTGCCGGCATGGGATATCCGATAACGTGCCCCCGAACGTACGGTACCGAAAAATGCGGTACGGCGCTACTGAAAACGAAAGAAAGTTTTGCTCCGATGGGGATCAGGGGAGGTGATAGGCCACTTTCCGGAAGCATTACTCTTCATCAACCCTTTAATCTTTTTCCCTTTAGTTGTACTTTTATGTCCCCAGGTGCATTACGTTGCTTCGTTACCGCCCAGCATCAGGACCATAGAGATATCATAGCTTCAAGCCATCGTTCATCCAACAACGTAAACTAACCACAATGCAAACACAACACATTTACCGTCCGCGCTCATTTGCCCTACGGCACCCACATGCCAACTTCTCTTTCAAGCCAGAGGAATTCCACATCTGTATCATATCCTCTCAGTCAATTCCCCACATCACAGCGCAAAACTTGGATCCGTGCATTCTTTCCTCCATTCATTCATTCATTTGTTTTTCTCCACCCTCGTCTTCATAGTCAGTGTCATAGAAGCACATTGCAAGCTTGGATTTCGGCAAGATGGTTACTGGCGGCGTGGGATTGGATGAACGCTGTGGAGGAGAGAGAGTTACAATGGGTTTTATACTTAAAGTAGGGAGGAGGTACAAGAAAGAGCAAAAAGAAGACGAAAAGAAAAAAGAAAAAAAGGGGAAAGGAAAAGAAAAGAGAGAAGAGGTAGCCGTAGAGTACTGTACTTGTATAATATGATACGGAAACAAAGGGGATGTCCGGATTCCGGAGGACCATCGTTCGATGTGATATCTTGGGCAATCGTGATTACTTGTGACCACGGTAGCGTACTCTACTATTTGTAGCACAGTACGGGATAGGTACGGCAAACCTTACCCTGCGGTGCTCCCCTTCCCCACCACCCCCTATATAGCAGTCTCGAATGAGGATCGGTTTCGCGTTAATATTTGCCTTACCACCCGGACCAGGTGTCGTGACCTATCGATTGTGGAAATAACAAGCCTCAACAATTCCTGTTGCACCTTTTCTTATTTTTTGTTACCTATTTTCTTTTTCTTTTTTGTTTTCTCGTCGGAAAGTAATATTTCGGCCGGTCGATTGATAAATCGTAGGTTTTCAAACCTGGTCAGAGCAGAAGGAAGGGGGCGGTTTGCGAAATTCGGGTTTCCAAGAGAGACCGGGTAGCTTGTATTATCCTGCGGTCGGATATTCTATCAGATTGTTACTCCCGTTGGGATCCTGGGCTCTGGCTCCGGTTTTTCTATGACTAGTGAGGGTACGATAGGTACAAGAGTTGGCTGAGCGTGTGAACATATACCAATTCGTTGTGGATATCCACCCTATCTTACGATACAATCGACCCGCCCCCCTGCGATCTGCGAGCGGAGAGGGAGGGGGTTGTGGGCGGTACCGGAGCTCGGGAACTCAGAGAATATGAGAACTCCCGTTCTCCATTAGACTTCGTTCATATGCTTGCTTGCTCCCCTTCCGCGCTTGGGACGATTTGTTCTGTCTTCAGATTGCACTATCAGACGAGCTACAAGTAGGGCGCAAAAGCACGGAGCCGCGATGCCTATCATCAATTACAAGTTCTCACTAACCTATATATTATAATATTGCATTGGCAAAGCCAGTGGGAAGAAAGGAAGGGTAAAAAAACAGAGAATAAATTTCTATCGGGGATTGGGTTTCGTCTGACGTATTCTATAATACTCCTTTCCAGACGTGAATTAAATTACTACAAACGATATTATTATGAAAAGCATCTGTATCTGTTGGGGCCGATCAATCACTCGGATTGCGGCTTGCGAAATTATGGTAAATGGTGGAGGTGAGGGGGGAAAAGGAAGAAAAAAAGCACACTGCTGATCCCAACAAACGTGCTGCCGCCAAAATTGAGGCTTTGGTGTCTGTCATCGGAGAGCCGTCGTTTGTAGTTTTCTCACTGGAGTAGGGGCGCAAGCAAGCAGATTTCGCTTCGCTTCACTGCTCTCAGCCAAGGAAGTCAAATAGTGGATTGTCGCAAGAGGGAAAAGAGTTACAGAGCATCTTGTTGGAGCTAACAATAACAGAGTTTTACGGTATGAGCTTCGGAACTCCTTTGGACCAACACCGTAAGTCTAAAAACGAACTCTGCTCTCATTAATTCCTCGAGCCAATGCGGGTTCGGGATGAACTTTTGCGGAGGGTATGGTGGCCTCCAATGGCATCGATATCGTCCCGATAAGGCACGCGATTCGTCGACCGCGTGCAATCACTCATTTCTGCTCCGCTTTGTGCGTACCCGGCGCCTGGAAATCCCGCCACAGTGCCCTAGAGTAAGCTACTGGCATTTGTGCGACTGGTCACGGGGATGGGCACAGTAGGTTAGTTACCGTATTGTTTATTTCGTTTTTTTCTCATTCCTCCTTCTGCTCCTCCTTCGGGCTCTCCCTACCGTAAAGTGGTGTCATTGTCTTGGTTGGTTTTAGCTATCGGCCCTGATACCGGATGATAGACGGCTTTCGGTCTATTTTATGCTTACTTTTTGCGGATCGAGTTCCCCATCAATTACGTGCGTTAGCGCTATTAATGTCTTTCCCACGGGTCGGGCACTCGAGAGGATAGAATTATAATCTTATCTTAATCTTAAATTTGAATCTCGGGGCTGTGACCGCGGGGATCTTTTGGCTATGGATTCCCTCCAGTTACTTGGGTTTCCTCTTGCTACCGTACCGATATGGGAATTTGGGTGCTCCAAAATTTGCCACGGTGCCACCATATTCCTCTCTCTGCCATACTAATATTTTGCCGTCATAGTTATCAGTCATAGAGAAGGCAAAAAAAGCCAATGCGTCGGGCCCGAGCATGAGCATGGCCAAACAGCAGGAGCGGACAAGGCGGAAAATAAGAAAAGAGTACGGTACCGGTATGATAGGAAGAGAGCGAGAGAGGGAGGTAAGGAAAAAGGAAAGTAACCCCTCTTGTCATCTCATCGGATTCCCGGCCTGCAAGGGTGGAACGTTTGTCAGACGTGCAGGCTGAGGATCTCGTGGTTACCCGGAGGATTGCCAGCCCTGGTGTAATTCAACTTTCAGATTTCCGGTCATCATTTGGGATGAGATGCTGCACGAACCAGGGCAGTATCGTAGGAGACCCTCCTCACCCCTTCACGATATATATCCACCGTCTTGGTTTGCCTACACTATGTGGGTGCTGCATAGTACTCGTAGGCTGTTTGGCCGAAGCTGCCTAGCTGATGAAGCAGAGAAAGGCATACGAAGTAAGAGAGACGTAAGCGGTAGCTAACGGCGTAGATCCCGAATGTCAGCCATTCTTTGGGAATAAAAACGTGTGGTATGCTCTCCGCAGCTGCAGGTGATTTAATACAGAACACCGGTACTACTGTTTGGAAAAGGGAGACTTTAGGTCCATCTATTTTCTCCACCGCAGGGAAGAAATCGGAGGAAATCAAAACCGACATGGCTTGTTTCTTCGCCCTCATTCGAGGTCTAGATGAGAAAAGGGGGAAGTGAGAACGGAACGTGGATAGGCTACGAGCAGATACGAGGGGGAAGGGGTGGATGAGAGGAAGTAAGAGAAGGGCCAGGATCCAACATAGGGGACCCAATGGTACTTCGTACTTGTACCTTTTGTAGAAACACTTTGGGACAAGAAACCCTCTCGTTTCGTTTCCTCACCCACACCAGTGATAAGGGTCCCTTCTTCAGGAGCACCCGCACTTCCGCTACTTGACCTTTTGGTTTCTGCATGGCCGTTGCGGCGGGAGTTGTTCCTTAGGTCGACAAAGTTCCCGTCGGATCCAGTCGCGCTGCCATTCAGGTTATCAAGCGAGATTAAGCGTCAGTCATTTTCAGCAATTTCCGCACATCCCTTCAAGAAGAAGGGCCAAAGGTAGAAAAAGGCGAATCATGGAAATGCCCCAGTTGTCCGATATTTGGTGACCTAATTCACACGCATTTCCTCACGACGAAACGAGACATGTCGGCGCTCGTCGTGAGAGTTTTACCTCCCTTTTTTCGCTCTACGGTGCACTTGAAATTAGCACTCTTGGTAATTCTTTTTGCTTAGATAATACACGCAAATAGTGAGGCTTGGCTACAATGGCCTCGTGTAACGAAGGTGTTGCGTTGGTGATTCGAAAATTTAGTATCCCCACTACCGATACCGGTAATATCGCCCTTGCTGGGAATCCAAAAACATAGAACTGGAGAGGGGTGTCTTGTGAGCACTTCTATTAAGCCATATCTTGCTAAGGATATGGCTGTGGCTAGAAATTTTCGAGAATTATTATTGTGTTGGTTTTGGTTAGTTTGAAGCGCCCGGCACAAAACACTGCTTGTGCTGTACCGGTACTCGGTAGGAATTTTCGACTTTATCTTCACCGCGCAAAGGGAATTCCACATTGGCAATTAAAAAGGAGGTTCAGGGGAGGATTATCCTGGGCTCTTGTTCACTATCTAGTAAGGGATCACAATACTGTGCAGCTAAAGGCTGAAGCCGATCCCCTCCATAAATCCGGTCAATCAATTTATTCCAGCAAATATTTGAGGCGGTAACGCGAAAAAGTCTGTAGTGCTAGTACCATGGCCGCAGCACTGGCTATCGACTATGGATGGTCATGGACATGAAATCGGGGTAGTAAAACGAACCCACGAGGAAAAGTAGACATTCTGCCGGCAGTCACGAAATCAGGTTTATCCTCGCTGTACTCGAGCACTGTCATCGCCATCATACGTCAGTTTCCAATGGATAGCGTTAGTAAAAGGCGCATGAGAAGTGTTCGTACCTCAGCTGGTAAGGCGGCCAGCACAGGTTGAGACAGAGATGCAAGGTCACGGTTGGTCAATGCAGAGTCACGCACCGCCCTTCTCCTTTTCGCACTTCTCGGAGCTTGTACCTAGAAGCTTCTCTACTCGAGTACTCGAGTACAGGGCGAGATCTTGCCGAAATGCCCAGTTTGCCCCCCAATTCAGCTCGGGGGGGGGTCTCGATCGTGCCCCATGATTCCAGACCTTAACAGGGGATGTTCAGGCACAACAAATACCAAGGTCAGGATACAGCACCACTCTGCCGGTATCGTACACGCTAGGTCTGTGGAAATTTTAATAATAGGCATTAATGCACGGATTTGAGTGCTTTCAGGTGAAGTGCAGTCCACATCAGGGTATGGAAGAGGGAGCTTTGAGGGAGGAGGGAAGAGTGGCTAAATTGACACCCACATCTCTTTGCTCGGCAAAGCCTAGCTAACGCAACGACTGGAGCCAGACTCTTGCTGCTTGTCGCTTCTCCCTCCTTGCATGAAGTTCCATTTATGCTTGCCCCATTGCCAAGGGAACACTTCCCAGCCAAGCAGACAGTGGTAAATTTTCAGTACAGGAGCGGTTCTGGTGGGCTGTGCTCGATGTACCAATACTCGAGTGCTCTGCAGTACTAGTAGTTGTTGGCAGTACCAGGGGCCATTGTTCCTGGTGGTTAGGTACCCGCCCCGTCTGTCTCTTGACACTATGTTTTATTTTTTGTTTTTCTAGTCACTCATTATTGGATTCTGGTGGGTGCGGGGGGAAAAGGCGACGTTGGCTAGGTCCAGCGGATTCGTGATCCAAGACTTCAGCCTTCGCCCTCCACTCTCCCACACTTGCCATTGCCCTCCCCCCCCCGCAGGCCCGATGACCTATTGTGTCTTACGGCGATACTCTTCCTAGACTGTATCCTTGTGAGCAACCATTCACATCCCAAATATGCCAAAAGGGATAAAAAAGTAAAGTGCAGAGCAGCATGGATCTTGTGCTGGGGGGCGAAATCGCCTCGGTTGCCCATGGCAAGTATATATCGCGGCCACCTCCCCCGCCGCGCGAGCAGTCGTGACCGTAACCTCTCTGCCGGGTGCCTCTTTCGTTTACCATAGCAAACTTTTTTTTCTCTCGAGTATATACTTGACTGCCCCCCAGTCCTCCGCACATTCGACCCTCGTTTTTTTTTAGCCTCTAGGAATTTCATACCCTCGTATCAACCACCTTCTACCTTTTCAAAGTTCAGGTAACCTAGACGACTTCCCATTGGACGTACTCAATTACATATTTATACACCGGGCTCATTCGTCATTCGTTTTAAACCATTGCTTGCTTGTCTGATACTATCAACTATTGCTATTATATATACCACCACCGCCACGACCGCCGCCACGACTACTACGACTACTACGACCACTGCGAGTTATTGAAAATAAAAGGGTTTTGGGTTTGGGTTTGGTTTTGGTTTTGGTTGCGGGAGTTTGGGAGTTTATGTCCGTCTCGTAAATCACGGAGTATCCTTTTCCAGATCAAATCCGAGGTGTGGCCTTCGATTACGAATACAATGGCTACAGGTTGCCCTCCACCACTTCTCCCTGGGAGTCATTATCCAGCGAATGGAGGTGGTGAGTTCGACCACACAACCGTTAGTGCCCTGCTGTCGCAGCTGACTGATGAATCTTTTAGATACAAATGCTAGAGTATGCGTGCCAATGCTCTCCGGCGGAGGAACGTGCTGCCTACCGTGCCCTAAACAACACTGGGTATACCCTGACCGTGAGTTGTCCACCAGAGATGGGCACCGGACTTTTCAAACTAATGGAGTCTCTTAGATTTCCAGCAGTTAGTGCGTTACTCTACAAACATAAGCTTTGTGAGCGTAGGATGCTGTGCTTTCATGCTTCTTAGTTTTGCAGTTTTGCCGGTTGAATTCACACGAAGACACTACCTGAGCGTATGTCTGGTGTTGGCCATAATGCTAATGCAGGTGCGTGTGACTCGGTGGCTTTGGATCGGATAGGATGAGTGGGTAGGCGAGATAGGACGGTGGGCTAATGAGACTAGGTATCTTTTATAATACCTATGGGGAACCAGTCGACACAGTGCTTTGATAAAATTACACCTCACGACATGTATTCGAGCATTAATTGTGCTCTTTCCGGTGCCTTCTTATTAGGTGGAGGATGGTGTACAGTCATGTGGGGTATGTTTTCACAACCCGGTGGACTTGAGAATCTGTCTGACAGGTCTAGTTTTCCTGCGAACGTTATCACTACATCTTCAAATTTGTTGGCAAGTAATCCCTGGACGCCGCTTCTTCCTCGCCGCACAGGCTGCTGGATGGTCGATACCCGTAGTTTTCCTAGCCATAGCACTATCCATAACCGGAGTATCGTTCCGGTTTGGTGAATCATGCCATATCAATTCCAAGGCAGGGCTACAAACCTTCTGGGGGCCGCTCTTAGCGGTGGCTGCGGCATCTATTGTCACACAGTCGATAACGTGAGTGATTCTCCTACCACCTGACTAATACGTAACTGACGAGGTGATAGCTTTGGTTACTGCATCCAGGTCTATCTTCGTAGTTTAATGGAAGAGAAGGAAGCAACAGAGCTACGATCACCGCTGCCATATGCAACTAGTATTAGGACCGTGACCGCAGGGCAGGCTTTCAGAAGGATTCAGAGGGTCGTAGCGCTGCAGTGGAGGGGGGTATTTGTTGTTGTTCTGATTCTTGCAAACGTGGTATTTTTTGCGACGGTTTTCTTGCAATTCGATGGGACTACGGAGAAGACGCCAGAGAATGCGCGGATAGGGTTCAAGTGGTTGCTGTGCTTGCTTCAGCACAATGGAGATAAGGACAAGTGTTTGGACGTTGCGGCGGAACTTGTGATATCCGAGTCGACTGCCCTAGCGGTGCTATTCTTATTATCAGTAAGTTACCTACTCTTATATGATAGTAGCCAGGCTGGATCTGACGGTGGTTTAGTTTAATGGAATCTGGGCTCTCATCCTACTTGGCAATCTCTCCATCTTCGTTGGCTGGTATAACTTCTTCAAAAACGTCTTTGTTCGGAAGAAGCCAAATGACGAGTTTGTCTCCTTCAACGCCAGACGCCTCTCTGAGCCCGACCCACCGTATGAAATGCTCGATTCAGTAAAGGCCGGAGGGAGCCAACCCCCATCAACACCAGGAAGCTTTCGCCCAGCAGTCTTGAGATCTGGACAAGATGCCAGTCTCTCACTCTCAATACCGAGGGAATATAATCCTAACACATTCTCAGCACAACTCAGAGAGCGTGCGGACAGCGACGCATGCGGCCACTCATCAAGATTAAGATCCGAGAGCTCATTTTCTTCACCACCTTACACGCCATTTAAAGACATTGCATCAGCCGGACGAACACCCCCGGCGCCTTATTCACCATACAAAGAATTGGGCTCGGCGGGCCGAAGTCCTTCTCTAAAAGAGGGCCAATATTCGCCATACCGAGATCTTCACGGAGATAGTAAGAGCCAGATGTCGGATTATGTTTCCCCTCAAACGCCTCAATACCCTCCTGATGCAAAGATTGGGTTGGCTTCATAGAGGCCCCCTCCCAGTTCTTTCTATTCCTTTTTATATTAATTCGGTAATTTGAAATTTAGCGGATGGGTTCGGTGTATCATTAGTTTTTTTCTTTTTTCCTCTTTTCTCTCCTGTTCTCGTGGCCGCATGGGGAGTGGTGGTTCTTTGCACGTTTTTTCTCTCTTTGGGGGTTGCTAACAGGTGCTATTTCTTCTGCGTTTCACTTTCCTTGAGCATAGGCGGTACGGTACAGTCACTATGGTATAAAATTGGCTGGCTGGCTGAAATCTGCACGAACTTGTCTAAACTATTCTTTCTTTTCTCCTCTTTTCTCTTCTTGTTTACTATAACTTTTTACAACCACACCCCCATTTTTTTGTATATACTAGCGTAACGTGGGATTTGTTAATAGGGAGATGAGCAAGAGAAAGGTTTCTTCCACACGAGTTGTTCCATTGGTGTTTCTACGCTTGACCCTTGACTCTGCACTACAACAACGGTGGAGCACCCAAATACAATGCTCTGCTAGTACGAGTACACGACCCGCCCAAACACACAAGTCCCACTGATTGGCTTGTAGGCTAGGATTACTAAGATTCGACCAATCAGTAGGGACTATGTATTTAGACTGGTGCGTGTTTGGGCGTCCCGCAATTGTGGTCGACTTATCTGGTCAGGAATCCGCAGTTCCAACCGGCATGGCATGGCATGGTGCTGTGTTGTGCTGTAGGGTACCGTATGAGATGGGAATCCATCGATGGCGCGACGACTGGAGAAGACTGGAGCTGAGAAGAGGTCCCGTCGCGCAGGGGTTGATCCCTTTTTTTTTCTCCCCTTCTCTCTGCTGTGGTAATATTTCACAATAAACAGTCTTTCATATCATGCGCGGTTATGACCCGCCAATCAGCCAATGGAAGCACCCCGGCCACCACCAGACCACTACATTCCTGGAGCTAAAAAGGGAAGAATTAATAACTAAATTCTGATGTTGTTATACCGTATCGCTTTTTTCCCCTCCTTCTTTTCCCTTTCGATTCTTTTTCTCTCTCTTGCCCTTTCGTACATGCCGGGAACATGTACATGTCAAGCGGGAGTACTAGTACAGTACAGTACAGTACGTGTACTCGTACCCGCGGGCCCCATAAGTGTCCAGATATCTTTGAAATTCGCTAGTATTGTACTGCCAGCTGCACTGTGCATACCATCGAGCCTCATACCGGCAGTTGGATATCTAGCTGTCTTGGCCTCATTATCATCTATCATTCCCCTCTTCCCCCCCCCCTCCCCCCCCTCATTCCTAGTTTTTAATCATTGCTGCTACGGTATCTCCGTTAGCCCTGCAATCTATGGATTCCGAGCCAAAATGCCCCTAGGAAGGATTAGCGTTTTCTTGACATGGTATACGGTCAACTCACTACATGTATCGGATCTCGTTAACCGGCATTCGCAATTCTGTTAACTTGTCAAACTGGACCTATCCTAGGCCGACTGAGACAGAGGATCTTAAGAGATTTTAAGGTACAGATATAATACCGATATTTTTCTTTATCCTTTTATTATTCCTTCCTCTCCACTGTTGCCGAGTAAGTCGCTTATGCAAGCTTGCCGGCGAAAGAAACGTACAGTACTGCGCTGTACGAGTACAATATAGTACCCGCCTCCCCCCGCCAGGGAAAGTAGCGTGGACATCTAACTTGACAATCACCACTCCACCCCCCGGTGAATTTAGATGAACTTGGGATGAGGTGAACGGAATAGCAAAAACTACCAGCAAGCTTGTGGTCAATTTCGCAACCCCCCCAGAAACCCTCGGTATACGCTCCGGCATGCAGCTCCATCTATCAATGGGCTCTTGCCTGGGGGCTGAAGCTATCCCATTTATTCAGGGAACACCAATTTTCGGAACTCCGTTCTTCAAAGAGCCCAGATCAAACGAGCTCGGAAGTCCAGAGTCTACTGGGCATCATAACGAGAGTGTGATAGATATTTGGGAAGATGATCGCCCTTATTTCTAGGAGTGGATGTAACATGACTCGATCATCTCTGTAGTTAGGGGGAAGGGGATAGGTTGCCTTTATCGCTAAGACCGTACAACCGTTTTTTTTCTTCCTTACTTTATTCTATTCACCGGGACCTGATTCTCTGTACCACCGGCACCTGCATGCATACGTGCTGCACTCGAGCACCGCACATCCCTTTCAATTGCCGAGTCGATTAGTTCTATAGAGCGATAACCTGGACATGGCAATATCGCCGGGGCAAATTTCTTTGCGGACGGATGCTAAGGGGTCAGCATACGACGTTTATGTGCATACCTAACTTATGAATGCACTTGGATTTATCCACCGTTGTGCAGGGCTGCGAGGATAGCCTTCTCCCGCCGTGTCTTGTCACACACTCTCTCCCTCACTCACTCCCATATGCGCATCGCATATGCGGATAGTACTGCACCTGTAGTGTCCAAGCGTTTTTTAAAAAAAAGAACGGCCGCCGCATTCAGCCCAGATCCAAGCAAAAGGGTCGGATTTTGGTTATATGCGATGGCAGTCCTTTTTAAAAACGCTTCGACATTAGGGGTATTGTAGGGAGGCGGTGGTACAGCACCGCGCTCTCCTGCATACATATATACGTACGCGGGTGCATCCCTCCCTCCCCCTCCTAGAAAACAGTACGGTACTATACTGTACCAATACCATATGCAAGGAAAACAGCGGAAGAACCACCCCCGCACGAGATGGGTAATCAACTTTCCTCTAGGCAACCTTCATTCCCTCACTGACCCCCCCCCGTCCTTGAATAATCAGAACCAAATGATTGAGCGGGGCAGTCACATAATCCTCCCCTCCCCCCAACCCGCGAGTGAGATTTTGTGAGATCTGCTGCAGGCACGGGCTCTGAAAGAGGCATATGTATGGGCATCATGTCAGGGGTTCGCGGAAATTACGCCCAGATGGACACACCCCATAGCTGAAGGATCACCGGGATGGGTAGGTAAGCATGGGATTTCGGGAGGTTTAGCGGGGGAGATATAGAATGAGGATATGATTATGATTTGCACCGCAGGGTAGCTAGCTATCTGGATGGATGGAGGGGGGGATGGAGGGGGATATGAGGCCGTGGGCTTGAACCCGCGTTCCCAGAGGGAGAGAATAGAAGAGGCTGTCACACCGGAGCGGGAAGGTGATTGCGGGAGAATAATCGCATGAATCACGTGGGTGGGTGGGTGGGTGAATCCAATCTTTAGGTTTGCCAGGTGCGAGTGAGCCAGAGATGGAGTCCGCGAGCGAATGGATGTTCCGAGATCCAGTTTGGGAGGCTGGGGGCGAAGGGGGGTGGGGATTTACCTTTCCATCTACAAGTATCTGTCCATCTAAAATCCCTCACCTGTAGTTGGATACTTCCGACTGCTTGGTGCGGGCGCGCGATGGTCTGCCCTAATACCCTCCCGTCGGCGTAAGTTTTGCTCAAGGGTTGACGCTAGTATTTCCGTGTGGGCCCACTCTTTTTTATAAAAAAAATTAAAAAAAAACTTTTTTCCTTTGTGTGATCTCGCTTCTTCTGATCGGTACCTTGCAGAATTTCTCGTGGGGTTCATTCCGTTCTAATCACCTTTGGTTCTTTCGGGTGGTCACCAGGTTGCGGGGTTGTTGGGCGATTTATTGCTGAGGTGTTGGTGACATGATGGATGGATGTGTGGTTATCGATACCGTACTGCATCTGTAAGTTATCTTCGGGATTTGTGTAGCACATGTGGGGTTTTTCCATTATTATCGTCATTATTATTATTATTATTATTACGATTTCTCCGACGCCTTCGGAGGTAATTTTAACAGCTTACTAAGGTCTTTCCGTCTATCCACCCGGACAGGCTCCGTTTTGTTTTGTCTTGTTGAGTTATCCGGTGAGCCTCCGGGTCTGATTACTCTTCGTCAGTGCGGTATTAGTGCACTGTCATCACCCAATGGAAGTGGTCCCCTAATTTCCCGGAGTAAGGGCTCACAAGATGTCACTCGTGTAAAGCGACACTGTTCACTGTGGGGGGGATTCAGCTGGTACCTTGCATTAGACTTCCGGGGGGGGTCCGAATGGGGCTGCAGGTCAAGCCTGTTTGGCTGTTTGGCTCACGTGCTGAATCAGCTCGAGGGAAGAGATGGAAAGATCGGAGGATGCGGAGCTCAGATGGCGGTGCTCTGGCTGGGATCTGGCTGGTATCGTCGCGTGGCCTATATGATAATTCGTGACCTTCTATGTGGAGGCTGCCGAAGGGAAACTATGCTGTAATGTCCTCCCTCGTTAATCTGGGTCCTGGCGCTTGATGGGTGTCTCTGCGGGTCGGGCTTCGGGGAGGCCGCTCAGGTACGATAGTTTATCCGCGTTGTCACTATATTTCCATTCAGGGGTGGTCTGCTCATGCAGCGCTGCCCCGGCGCGCCGCCGGCAGACGTTGCTCGAGTACGGTAGGAACATCGAGCAAGGCATTGAGGCGGAGAGCCGAAGGAAGTTTTTCCTCAGTTCCTCACTGGGCATTCCACTGCTTTGGGCTCCGCCCCACCCTGTCCAGCCCAACCTGTACGTCTAATTGACTGTTCCAACACGCTCGCTCACCCTCAGGAATCACACATGATCAGCTCCCCGCGAGGGATCCTCCGGAAAGGCCCGTATATGCAATGCACTGACCGTACCCGCAATTGAACGGCGTTCGCGAACACAACTACTATCGCATGACACTAAAATCTCCGCGGGAAAGCTAAATTTCACGGTGTGTAATGGGAGCCATGCCCACAAACCTCGCTCAATTACGAGAAACTTTCCCTGCCCTTTGAATTAAACAAAACAGGATGAATCCTCCCCTCCTCCTCAGCGCTAGAGTAGCATCACGGCATGTCCGAGAGCTAATGGGTAAAACACTGCTACCACCGCCAGTCGAACCTGTATGGAAAAGGAAGGGAGGGGGAGAAAATGGAATAGCTCTAGGCGAGTAATACCCGGCCAGCCGAATTTCCGTTCCACCAGCAGGGGTCGGGCAGCCATTGACATGTGATGATTTGTTTCTTTCCCTAACACCTCTGCTGCTCCCGCCGGGAGCTGGGTGATTTGGAAGAGGGTGGAGGTTTGTAATTTTGGAGTGGCGGGCTCGCGGGAGGGTTCAGGATAGGAATACCGAGGGGGGTTATAATAGGCATTTTGTCAGCTATTTACCCGAGTGATGGTGTATGAATAGGTCTCCCTTCATCACCTTTTTTCTGGTTCTCTTTTTAGCCCAATGGGTGGCGATGGTGTGATAATGGGGATATTGTGCCAGTGTGAAGAGGGGCTACGACGATCTGCCCACCCTCCCCTCCCCCAGCGCATTGGCACCCAACGGCGGGTGGCGGAGGAAGCCAATGTGTAAGATCCCGGATCTGACATTCCCCGTGACACGCCCGGTGCTTCTTGACACCTGAGCTTTCCGAGTGTAAGTAGCGCATTTACTACTAAGCAACGTATAGTTGGCATAAGACTCTTTTTTATACCCCAGGCGGAAGAATTAGGTTGCGCTGGGCGGATGTGTAATCCTTTAGTTCTATGCTCGAATAACAAGTGCCTGTTAATTCCTCTCGAGCAGTAAAAACTGGCAGCATATCCTCATAGGACCCGGCCGAACCAGACCGAGATTTTGTATAGTAGACATGTGCATTAGGGCTACGAGTTGGGAGAGGAATCGTAAGCTAGGATGTTTGCCTGGTCGCAGTCCACCACTCTAGGCGGGGGCAATGGAGTGGATGCGAGACTCTGGACCGAGGCTATACAGAGAGTAACATGGGATGGCGGGGCATTCTCATGGGGAGCGGTAAAATTCTCTCGCGATTCGCCATCAGATTGCCATCAAATGCCACCACATTAGCCCACGGCAGGTTTGGCCCAACAAGTTAACAGAGCTCAGGCTATACCGTGACAAGAAAGCACTAACTCTTCTGAAAAGCTTTTGCCTCCTCACTGGGAGGTCAGAGGTCCGACGGATGGCGAATCACGAGAGATTCTAAGGCACTGTAAGAGCCGGAATAACAGAACCTCACTTTCTGGGCATTGGAGTTACTTCTCCTAGTAATGTTCGTTATATTTTTCCTTTTTAACTTATTTGTCTCGGCCGAAGGCTGGAATTCAGTTTTTTTTCCTTTCGGGCTCGATTCCTTCTACCGTATCGTATATCACTGGTAAACATCTACAGTGTCGTAAACTGCAACTGTAAGATGTGGCACCGGAAAACGGTATCCCACGCTACAAAAGTTGATGGCTGGTGGTGATGTATTCCTCCAACTCTTAGCAAGTGCTGATTAGGCTTCCTTATAATAAATGGACTTCAGATAGACAGCCTGCAGGGTTTGAGGGATGGCTAGACAAAAGTCTTATCATAGATATAAGAGTTTGGTAGCATATGAGGAGGACGACGTGCAGGAGGATGCTGCTAAGCAAGAACCAAGTCAGGCCCATAATATCCTCATCAGCAATGCCGGGGCTAATCTGGCAGCTAAAAAAAACCTAAATTGGGGTTTATTCTGCCCCTCTGTATCCCATGCATAACCCCCCCCCCCCCCCCTTTCTAGCTCCATTGAGGTCTAAAGCGCTTTGGCTTTTTTCACATTAGCCCGACGAACGGAATCTGGTGGGTTTACGGAGGGCTAGTGTATCCTATCGTACGCTATGTGCACTTATCCCTCGAACCCTATTATCCAAGGAGGGGAATTCTAGATATCATACCTGGACGCGAGGTCCAGTTATATGACGAACATCAGATCATCGTCCCACGAAAAAAGGTTTGTAGCTCACCAAGGACATATGTTCAACAATGAGGACAGGTAGTAGCCACCCCTTGCCCACCATGGCACCAACTTGTAGTTACAGCGGGCTAGTTCAAATCCAGTACCGCGAAATTTATCCCCGGACGGAAATTCTAAAATCGCATCTAAGCAAGGTGCACATTTTATACTGACCTCTCAGATAATCTTCAAATTCTGGTTGAAATAGATTCTGTTGACAAGTCTTGACAATTATACTTAGACATCTTCACGAAATCTCACTGGAGAATAGCTATCCTAGAGCTGGGAATCCCTAAGTTGTGAAGCAGCTCCTCTATTGGCACAGCACAATCCGCCTGTGGAGATTTTCATAAGATTATATCTACAGGCGCTCTGGCACGCCTACAAGTATTAGGTTTCTTTAGCTCCTCACCTATTCGTTCTCTATGAAGGAAAGTTCGAAAAACAGCTTGCATGAAGAAATAGTGAAGTTACCACTAGGAAAGAAGAATATTTACCCTGAGAAGTGGAACACAAACTATAGACCAACAGGGTTAGCGCAAACTGATTAGAATACGATAGATACGAGGGAGTTGTGATGCTATCTCTCGGACGAGGATTTGCCGATCACAAGGCCACAAACCATGGAGGGGTCAACGCCCACAAAGGACGGATTAGCCGTTGTGAAGAATATTTCAACCCCGACAGATCAGACAGAGGCGGTCAAGCACCACTTTGACAGCCTGCCCAGAATAAGAAAATATTAACGTAATATCCCAAGCCCAGCGTGTCCCCAAACACCACTCCTGCAGGCTGCAAGAAGTAATGGTCACTGCGCAGTGGTGAACCTGACGTTGGAATGGAAAGATGTTAAACAGGTCAGGGGCAGCTTATGGCTAAACACCACTCTCATGTACTGCCGCGGATAGGCATTATCGAGCAGGGAAGCTACCGGTAGGGCGCGATGTCAACTTCAGCAGGCCATATATGGATAGCTAAGCACTACTATACTCCCATGTTTTAAAGTAGACACAAGGAAATAGACCTGGAAAGTTACCCCCAGTATTGCTCATGGCTCGGAGGTGCAAAGTTTCCTGAAATGTCCGCAAAAGTAGTATACATTTTACCTCTCTTGATGGTATCGCCTACCCCGGTTCTTGTTGACCACCTGGGGGGTACAGCACCATCCCGCGGAAATCGTGGTTTATTGGTGCCGGCAATCTTAGAAAAGGAGCTTCAGGGAGAATAGCCTATGATGCCCATCCGCCCTTTTGGTTTCTATTATTTTATTTACAAACAGCTCCCTTATTCCCTCTCTTTTTTTTGGATGGATTGAGTGACATGCAGTAGACTTAGGGGTATCGAGGCGTGGCATTTCTTTAGACTCCTTTTCAGATACTTATTACCAATTACAAATACAAAACTCGCACTTAAGTATTAGAAAGGAGCAGACAGACAGTAAGTCATGCTCTTAGCCCTACAAGTATTGGGCTGCCAAAAGGGCGTGAGATCATAAACTAAATGATAATTCTTAAGTCTCTCTCCGCAAAGTCAGGAAATGTCACACTAGTCAAGTTGGTGGAGTGAGCAGGTGATATTGTGTGATCAAAAGGACCCCTTTTTGTTTATTACCGTATCATAAGAGCTCCAATAATCGGACCATGTGCCATGCAGTCCCAAACTTCCTCCTCTGGAAAATGGGCGAAAAACGCACCAAAAATCTGCCCCCCGAGAGATAAGAAAAAAGAAAAAAACACCAGACTATACTAAGAAAAGCAACTCCAACGTCCTAGCACATGGTCCGATTATTCGAGTTCCTACGGGACCTAAGGACTTGGTGGAAGTGAATGAATGCTAGAGCGATTAGTTTTTACTGCAGCTGCCCTCGAGGCTATTTATGGTCGCATGAAACTAGACTGTCCTATATCAAAGAGCCAATTCTAAGTGCGAGGGGGTTTGCATCTCTTAAGATGATACTATCCCCATCCATAAAATACCAACGCCTTGGAAGTTGTGGCTGTGAACACTAAGGGCATAGTATGGACCAGGGGTCTACTGGGGATTAGCTATGTTCACCATAATAGTAAAGAATACAACTTGGGAACTTCATATAGCCATCGGCATTTCACAGAATAGCGTAAAAACTCAAATAATCGGTCGGTGTGCTATGTCGTTGGAGTTCCCTTCTCTGGTAAGGTCTGGTGTTTTTTTGTTTTTTTATTTTTCTCAAGGGGGCAGAGCAGCTCTGTTTTTGCTGCGTTCTTCACCCCTTTTCTAAAGTGGGTAATTCTCGACTACATAGCACACCGACCGATTATTTGAGTTTTTACGGTATTGTTCCAGAGTGGCACACTAGAAGTGAGGACTCTCCTCTTCGAGCCTTGGAGGGGACCAACAAGTATTTCTTGAGCTCAATCGCCTACGGGACCTATGGGAGACCCAGGGATGGATCCAGACTTTTCTCCCTCAGCTTAAAGACCACTATTTGCGTTATTGTCCATTGATCACATCGTAGAAGCCGACCCATTTTCAAGAAGTTATAGGCCTTGATCACTAATTGGTAGCAAGAAGGCCCTCTGTGTTCAAAGGAGCAATCACAGCCGGGACATCAATGATCGAGGAAGGTGAGTTTGGCCGAGAGTAAGACAGGATGCGGGCCGCACCGGTGCATCAATACGGTAGGTGTATGACATGGAGGTACTACAATATTTTTAGCTTGCGACAATCTTGTTCAGGGCGTTGCTCCTGACTTCAAAATGAGTATGATCCAGGTAGAAGAGTAAAACTCCCTATTCGAGTGACATCTGATGGCCTGATATCGCCCACGTGATATACCCAAAACTGGTTAGCGTTAAACGCAATCTTCCCAACGTCGCGTCACCTCCAGCCTTCCTTCGCGATAGATCTCTTCACCACCACAACCACCATAATCCCACCAAACACCCTCTAAAATGTCTGCAACTCCCGTCGAACGAACCCCTGTGGCTCCCGCTCCCACAGCTGCCCCGGCCACCGCTCCCCCTGCGCTTCCGGGAGCGCCAGATAAGGCCGGCATGCCCTACTACGAGAAGATCCGCAAGGACCTCCGGGATATGATACAGCGGAAGCGCGGACTGGACAAAACTCTCGTGAGCCCCCTCTGGAATCCACCTTGATTGTGTGCGCCCGGTGGCTAAGGTGGCGTAGGCCGTGTACGAGGAAAACATCGCAAAGTGCGAGATCACGTACCTGGAGGACACCCAGAACGGAAATATCGTCAAAGGCTTCGATAATTACATTAAAGGGACTGCCGCTAGGAGGAGGAACAATATTAGCGATGCGGACCGCATTTTCTCGCATTCATCGCTGACTTCTGCTGCGACTAAGGTTTGTTCTTCACCCTATCGAGAAGTGGTGACCACGTGACATCTGATATATCTGCCTCTGTGAGAAATAGCTCAAGCAGCAGGATGACACCACGCCTGTTACGAATAGCTCCACTCCTACAGTTGCGGAGAACGCATCAAGAATTGGAACTACGGTTAGGAATAAGAAGAAGAGGAGAAAGGGCGAGGACGAGTCGGAGAGCCCGTCTGAAGTGGAGACGCCTGGGCCGAAGCGCGTGAGGATTTCGTTCTCGGGACAGGGCGGGGCTTGAGCATTATCCCCTACCGACCCAGAAGAAGCAGATGACATACGGTGAAATATGTACAACATTATCTTTTTCTTTCTTTCTCACTGGCTGGATTGGCGTTATATTGGGGTTTTAGGTTTGCTCCCTATTAATCCGGGGTCTGAAAAGAGGGACCATGGGTTGCAAACAAAAGTGGTTAAAATGCTTGGTCTAAAATTGCCGAGTTGTACTTTTTCACATTCTTCGGGCAGATTTATTAGACGCTTGATAGGGAATGCGTTGTTGTAGATATGAGACAGCTGCTCGAGTACCGGTACAAGAAGTAGGAGACCCACCTCCGCTCATGCAAACCTGCAGGGCAGTGGGTTCCAGGACTACCCCTTCAACGGAATATGAACGCCCGCCGAGAAGCTCAACAAGAGTAATTCCGGAGTAGTTCGAGTCGCTCATGCTTGAATGACCGAGTGAACAACTGCGTAGGGCACTACCATAGTAACTACCGGTACTGCAGTTGTAGCGTAGACTGCCATGTAGCAATTATCAAAACATTTGCTATCAAATCTCAATACACCAGAAAGTGGCAGAAAAAAGTACTAATCACAACCCATCACGTCGTTTCACATCGTTCCACAGACCAAAAAAAAATCCCGCCAAGCACCTTTTCAACACGGCTCACCCCTAGGATCTCGATTTCAATTCCAACACCACGCTCCTCCCCTCGCGTCGAATCCTTTCGCCCAAATCAAATCCAGACAAACACCCTCTCCCAATGGCCCTGGCAAAAGGAGAATGGCACAAGCTGCCCCTAACTCTCAGCGAACTTTGTCTATCCTCCGTGCTCCGCTGCGGACAATCTTTCAGGTAATTTTATTATCCGTCGGCAACTGCCCGCCACAATCTGGAGAGAACGGAGAGAAAGAAAGGAGATTAACAGACGAACCGATAGATGGAAAGCTTCCAATCCCGGCGAATGGTTACCCCCTCCCGTGTTCTACAATTTTGTTTGCTCGGGCGTTGATTTGTTTCCAGGACTTGCGCACTGAACGGCCGGATCTTGACGCTTCGGCAGGAAGACTCGCAATTGCACTACCGCGCTATATTTCCCGTGACTGCTACGGCTCCCCAGAAAGATGATACGGCGGAGCTCATCCGTGACTACTTCAACCTGGACGTCAACCTCACGGAGCTCTACGAAAGATGGAGTGCCGCGGATGCGCACTTCCTTAAGAAGGCTGTTCGCTTCGCGGGCATACGCATGCTACGACAGGATCCGTGGGAGAACTTGGTGAGCTTTATTTGCTCGTCTAATAATAATATCTCGAGAATCTCGCAGATGGTAGTGGGCCTTGTTCCAGCACTTTGTTTATCTGTCTGTGTCTCCTGTGGCTGATTGGTGACGCGATAGGTGGAGAAACTATGCGCGACTTTCGGTCCCAAATTGGGCGAAATTGATGGGCACACCTATCATGACTTCCCGCCGCCGGGGACATTGATGGGCGATGGGACGGAGCAAACGTTAAGGGAGCTGGGATTTGGCTATCGGGCAAAATATATATCTACCACTGCGAGGATAATAACTCAAGAGCGGCCGGCGGGGTGGTTGGACGGGTTGAGGAAGGTTGATTATAGAGATGCACACGAGGCCTTGCTTGAACTTTCTGGGGTGGGACCGAAGGTCGCGGATTGCGTTTGCCTGATGAGTTTGGATAAGACTGAGGCTGTGCCTGTTGATACTCATGGTTTGTCTATCACTCCGCCCACCTAGGGCCACCCACCCTGCACACGTGGTGGTTCAAGCTGACCGAAAATTTCTTAGTTTGGCAGATCGTGCAGAGAGACTACGGCTTCGGTCGTGGCAAGCATAAGAGTTTGACTAAAGCTACCTACGAAGCTATTGGGGACCACTTCCGCAAGTTATGGGGGCAGGAAGCTGGGTGGGCACATTCGGTTAGTAATGCACTTAATTTATACGTGGATAGATGCGGAGCCCAAGGCAGCGGGAAGCTGATCATAGGGACAATTATAATAATAGGTACTCTTTACCGCGGATCTGAAGGCCTTTGCAGATGTTAAAACAGAGGAGGGGAAGGCTGAAGTCCAGGTCGAGAAAACCACTACCAAGAGGACAGCAGTTGAGAAGATGAAGACGGAAAATATCAAAGAGGAAGCCGAGGATGGAGAAGGGGTAAAACTCGACCGGGTATTGGTAGACGACAAGGATAATGCCGTCAAAGAGGAAACGGTAGTTGAGCAGGGGGTGGTTAGAAAAGCAAAGAGGAGTCTAAAGTTGGAGGCGAGGAACAGGGAGGACCAGAACGTGTCGCTGGAGCTGGAAGGCGTGACCACCCTCGCTGATAGGGTAAAGCGACGACGGAGGCGTTAGATGGCCAGCGTGCGGTATGGGCTGATGGTGGACAAGAACGAGGCAGGCGGATTTTCCTAATTTAGGAACCGGCCAATATTTTTTTCCCCTCCGTGATAGAGAGTTAATCCAATTAGAGGGGTTCATCTGGCAGTGGCCAATGGACGAGAGTGTAATACATTCCGTATATTACCGTTTGTGTACCAGCAAGGGCAGATGTGCTTGTGAGAATACCGGTACTCTACTGGCAGCGTTTTGGGTTTCCGGTGGGGGGGTACAGTACGGTAAGGTACTTGTGATCGAGTGAGCTGGTTGCTGCGACAGTCTTCGTGCTCGAGTAACAACACCAGTACTGGGATTCGGCCCAATAGACTTTGCTCTACTCGCGTAATCAATTAAAGGTACAGTTCATATTGTACCAGCGCCGCGCGCGATATACGGCAATCGGGCAGCCCGCCAGCAACACAGCACTGGGATTCGAGCCCAGGGTGTTTACATAAAAATTAATTATGGTAACAAAAAAAAGTTGAAAAGTTCGTTCCTCCACGTTATGTTTTTTGTCAAGATGAGATGTCGAAAAGGGACCCTCGAGTGCATGAGAGGAAGAAGAAAAAACCCTCTCCCACGCGTTTCTCCGCAAAGAGCAATCCTACTCGCGGATTCAGAAACATGGAGCGTTGGATGCGACAGATCAATGAAACGGGTCTGAGATTACTATCCGAATGGGGGTTGATGTTGATCTTTTTTTTTTTGATTTTTGCCCTTTTTCCTTCCCCTGTTCCCTTCCATCCTTTCTTCCTAGGGTGTTGGGGTGGGTAAGCGCTCCCTATTGGCTTGAAAGTGTCAGGGTGTTTTGATTGGATTGGGATTGGGATGAGCTGCTTTTGGAGGAAGAGTCACTGTACGAGTACAGCACAATACGACCGAAAAGGGGGGAATGATGGGGGGGGGTCTTGGAGTAGGAGTGAGTACCGTACAGTATGGGACTGTGTGATATTTCTCGTGCTTATTTGCTCGGGGGCGAGAGGGAGCTGGTTTGGGAGTGGAATGCTGCTAGTCTGTCCATACCCTTTGAATGCTGCTGGTACGGATATTGGCACTGGAACTGGAACTATAACTTGTGTCGTTATCTAGAGGTTACTGTAGCTTAAACTACCATTCGACCACCGGCACCGTTAGGCTAACGTGCCGTGCTGTGTTTTGTTTGCTCGTGCTCTTGGGTGCTCGAGCAGGAACCCAAAAAGGTTATTTGCAGGGCTCTCTCGTGCTGGGCAATTGAAGCCTTGAGGGACCCTTTCCCTCCACTTTTTCCCTGTTTGCTTTCCTTCCCTTTTTTCCCTTAGGGACTCTCTTGCTCGTCGCTCGCTCGCGGTGTCGAAACAACCGCCAATTGAATTTCCTCGTTTGTTTGTTCAACCATTGAACTCTGTACACTCGTTTTTTCCTTTCCTTTTCACTCTCTTTTATTCACTCTCTTTTATTATTCTTATTCAGACAATTCTTCACCTCCAACGGCCCGGCCTTGTTAGAGCCTTCTTTTTTTCTCCTTCTGATTTCCTCTCGGTTTTCAATCTTGGGCGGGCTCATATTTGGGTCAGCCACGCAGCCCCCCGAGTCGCCAACTGAGACCTGTAATTCCTGCCCTTCCCTTTCCATTTTCTCCTCCCCCCCAACTAGCCAACGAATACATACATACATACAAACAACACCGCGCCTAGCCAGTGGTGACCCTCTCTCTCTCTCTCTTTTTCGTCCGCCCCACTGAGCTGGGTCTTGATGAGATTTTCTTTCTGGTGAAAGCTGATTGATACATCTCGATCACTTCCACCAACTGGGTACTTTTCTTCCCGTGTTTTTCTACCTCCTCTTCCCTTGTGGCTACTTTCCAACCGTGTTGATCGTTTTCCTCCCAAATTAACCGTTTGAATTCAGGTCCCGGCGGTTCCTGCATCCAATTAGCGCTTCTCCATTGCCGGCCACCCGAAATCCACTACCCCCAGCCCGAACCCCCATCTCTCTCGCCCCGACCCTACCGCCGTGACTCCTTTTTCCCTCTTTTCCTTAGCCGTCTAGCCTTAACTTATTCACCAACCTCGAAACTCCGAACGTTAAATTTTTTTTATTTGGCTGCAAAGGGTTCCAGCAGCCATCGTGGATTCCGAGAGATTATAATCCCCCCCCTTCCATAAAGGTTGGCGCAAGCATGAGGTTCCCCTCATTGCTTGCTCCGACATCTTCGCTGTCGCGCAGGCTATGGGGAACGCTCTCTCTGTCTGCCGTGTTGGCGAGTGCTTTAAATGCAACTGCAGTTCCACAACCATCCTTCAACCTCGATGGCCTCGGTCAAGTCGCTCTCGCCGGTGACTTCAATGCGATCTCCCTCTACCAGTACTCGGGTCAAACGGAGTCGTTGTTGTTTTCTAATGGGTCTCAGAGCTTGCTGTCACAGCTGCCCAACGGGATATTCACGTCGCTGGCCTCGGCTGACGCCGCGATACAAGCTCTCTGCGTGCACGAGTTGAAAGATGGGACGGTAAAAGGGATATTTGTTGGTGGGAATTTCACAAGCCTGGGGAATGTGCCGGCTAGTGGTGTAGCGTTGTTCAATCCTCAGGATGGAAAGGTGACAACCTTGAACGGGTTGTCCGGGAGAGTTCATGCTTTGCTCTGTGATAAAGAGACGAATACAGTCTATGTTGGTGGGGAATTTATGGTTACTGGTTCCAACTCTAGTAATGCTATTGCTTGGGTGGATGGGACAGGGTGGAAGGACCTCCCGTTTGACGGATTTGATGAGCCAGTCAAGACAATCACCAAGTCTCCGAATGATACCATTGTGTTTGGTGGGACTTTTAATAACCTTGTCAATGCTTCGAGTCCCCGTGTCAGGCACGCTCAGACTATTAATCTAGCTTCGGCGGATATTACTACTGAGCAGACTACCAACCTGAGTGGGTTTAACAATTCGGCCGCTATTGTCTGCTCCACTGGGAAGGAGAAACAGTGGTTATTGAGGGATGGACAGAAGGGATCTTGGACAGCGAACTTCAAGTTTTCGTTTAAGCCCACCAAGCTGAGGTTGCGCAATGCCAACTTTGAGGGTCGTGGGACGAAACTTTTCAGGTTCACTGCGTTCCCTATGAATGGAATAATGAACCTCACCTACACCGATCCTGTGACCAATACATCCACCAGCTGTGATGCTTGGTGCCCTCTTTCTGCCACGGCTGACTTCCAAGACTTCTTTTTCGTGAACGAAGTTAGCATGAACAGCATTCGTGTGGATATTCTTGATTTCTACGGTGCTGGCGGCGGACTTGCTGGCATTGAGTTGTTCCAAGATGGTATGTTGAGCTGTTTTTTGTCGTCTCAGACTGTTGATGTGCAAACTAACAAATATCCTTAGACATTTATGCTTTTGCGGTGGCAGATTTGAACGAGCCGTCGTGTGGGGGTGTTTCTGCCAAGTCTAGCTCTGTTGTCACCGGGCGATGGTTCCGGACCCAGGGCTTACAAACGGACTCGGAGTATCTCTCTACAAACATTAACATGGCTCAGCCAGAGACAGTTTCTGTTGTTTTTGAGCCGCATATCCAGCAGTCTGGAGAGTATTTCGTACTCATGTACACACCAGGCTGCCGGCAAGACGGCAGCTGCCCTGCTAGAGGCCAAGTCAATGTCACTGGAACATATACTAAGACTGGGGCTCCCCAACCGGCTCCGCCTTACTTTCAGACCAACGATTACGTCAAATATGATACTGTGTACAGAGGATTTGTCGATGCTGCTGATGATACCTTCCGTCCTAGGGTCACTCTCACCCCCGCTACTAGTCAATCATCCCCAGTGGTCAATATAGTTGCGCAGAAGGTCCAGTTCCAGATGCTCAGCAACTCGACACGCAACGGGACGAGTGAGGATGGATCCGATTCTAGCTCTTTGGAGCTGAACGGTCTTTACGAGTTTGACCCTAAGCAGACTGACGTCCCGAAGGCCTCTGATGTTGCCAAGTCGGTCATTAGTACCGCTGGAAGCCGATTGCGCACTGGTGCTAAGGTCAAGGCAGTTGTTTCTAAGGATGATACCATTTATGTAGCTGGTGAATTCTCGGCCAAAGATGATAGCTTCCAACATATTTTTACTATCGGCCCTAGTGGTGTCGCTCCTGTAACTAAGGGTGGTTTGGATGCACCGGTCAACTCTCTACTACTTCAAGGGGATCTCTTATATGTTGGTGGCCAATTTCAAAACACCAATTCTAGCCCCACGACTGGTTTAGGTTTTGTTGCCAGTTACAATACCAAGACGAAGGAATGGAGTGGGCTAGGAGCTGGTGTTGATGGCCGCGTCAGAGAGTTGGTTCATATCCCTTTGAACCTTACTCGTGGAGCAAGGGACGGGATCGCTGTTAGTGGCGATTTCACCACGATCAGAGCGGACAGTGCCAACGCTGGTGCTATGAATGTCGAGGGATTTGCTGTCTGGATTCCGTCTGAAAAGCAATGGTTGGAACGAATGTCCAATGAGAGTATCTCACTCGGGGGCACTCTTTCGGCTTCCGTTGATGTCCCTAATAGCAATATCCTCTACTCTGGTTCTATGACTTCTCAGACCGATGCAGCACCTGGTGCCGTTTCTCTTCGTTCTAAGAACGGCCTTGACGTCCAAGCCTTCCCTGTTCAACTCATCAGCAACCAGGAGGCTCCTGCTAATCGAAAGCGTACTGTCGTTTCTTCAGATTTCACGGGCGTCGTTACTGGGGTGTTTTATCTCAACGACGGCAAGAACTACACTATCCTTGGTGGTCACTTTTCTGCCCATGGTAACGGTGGAACCGTCAACAACGTCGCAATCATTGATAACAAATCGGCGAATAATTCTGTCATTGGGATAGGAAGTTCGCTCGATGCTTCTAGCCTTGTTCTTTCGATGCTTATTATCGATCAACTGTTGTTTATTGGCGGTTCGATTACCGGCAGGGTTGGCAATAACGATATTGATGGAGTGGCTGTGTGGGATATGTCCACCATGTCGTTCGTCGGGAGTGAGCAGCCTGTTGGGCTCCAAGGTAATTGCCTCTTCCCTATATGTTGGAGGACGTTTGTCTAACACAGGTGATAGGTGCCAATGGCGTGGAAGTTCATGCGATCACTCGTCGTCCCAATAATAAGAAGGAGGTTTATGTTGCCGGAAAGTTCGACCAAGCCGGTTCCCTGCCTTGTCCAGCCCTTTGCATCTTTGACAATGATGCTAGGCAATGGGAGGCCTCTAAGCTTGATATTTCTGGGCAAATTAACACCCTATACTGGGCCGATGTCAATACCTTGCTTGTTGGGGGTGATATGAACATCAATAATACTGCTACGTATCTCGCGATCTACAATGCAAAGTCTCGCGATTGGCGCGCCTTTGAGGGTGATATTACCAACATCCCTGGACCAGTTACTAGCATTGCTGTGAATGCCGATACTATTGATTCTATCTTCATCTCTGGCACTAGCGCGAATGGCGGGGCTGCTTATGTGATGAAACTTAAGAGTGATCGGAAGTTCCAAGCTCTGAGTATGTTGTCCAAATATGTCCCTGATATCCATTTGCTAACCCCCGCAATAGCTGGTCTCGGGGACAATACCGTCATCAGGAACATCCAGGTTCTTGAACTCCAAGACGGTAACGACTCTAACGACTTCCTTGACGATAATCAAGTACTCCTTGCCATGGGATCCCTTAACCTCCCCAACTTTGGCAATGCCTCTGCCGCAACCTTCGATGGTACAAGCTGGAAGCCTCTACTCCTTGCCACCACCGCAGACAACCGACCCGGAACTATTGTCTCTTTGTTCTCTCAGAAACAACAGAAATTTTCATCTGGAGGTTGGTTCATCCCCCCCCCGTACTCCTCTTATCAGCTACTAACAAGAAACCCCTAGGCAAAAAACTAGCAAAAGGCTTCGTAATCCTAATTTCCCTCGCCATCGCGCTCGGCCTTGTCTTCTTGCTTGTCTGCCTGGGCGTGCTCGCGTCATATATTCGCCGTCACCGCGAGGGATACGTCCCCATGCCAACTACACCTTCACCTAGAGGACAATCTCCGGATATTCAGGAGCGATTACCGCCCTCACATCTGTTTAGTAGTATTGGGCAGAATTCGGGAAGGAATGGCGTGCCCGTGATATAGGGCTCTTTTTTGCAAAATAACGAAAATTAATTTATTCTTCCCTCTTCCTCGTAGGGCTTTGGCTTAGCCTTTTTCTGTTTAAAGTTTTCCTTTTTGTCCGGCGTATTTTGCTTTCTTTTCCTACCTTTTATTTTGTGCACAGCTTAAATTCCTATTCTAATGGGTTGGGTTTCTTTTTCTTACTAGCTTGCCATTATCCCCAGCATGGCTAGTGATCCTCTCAAGTAGGGCTTAATTCCCTGTATTATTTTGTTTCTTCTTTCCCCCCCCCCCTCCCTTTCTCATCTCAACCGCTAGAGCGGATATTACTACTGCTGCTACTGCTCTTCAGCTGGATATTTCTCAAGGGGGCTGGGCACTGTCTGACTTTTTTTGTTTGTTTGGGGCTGGGCTTGATAACTCCTTCCTTCCGTGATGTGATGGATGGGAATAGGAAAGGGGATGATGGATTGGTGCTGGCTAGGATTTGGGTTGGATTGTTGGGAATAGAAGTTATGAGGTTATGTCTCTTGGTTGGTCCTGATTTGTGCTCTTTTGGGGACGGAGAGGATAGGGGGAAGGGGGGGATGGATGTATGTAGTATTACTACAGCAGCCCAAGCACTCGAGTAATTGTCTTTTCTTGAAGGCTTTATTTAGTTGCGTTCGGACTCGTGCCGGTTAATTGTGATGGTGCGCTGTGCTGCATAAGTGATCATTACCCCAACTAACCAACTAATATTACATTGAACCAACGGACGAACAAAACATAACTTTTCCATCCACCGCCAATATGCCAAAAGTTCTCTCCCATCCATCTATCACATCTATCAAAGCCAAAGCTATATATATAAAAAAGGGTCAGTCTACTTCCCCAACCCCTCCCGGCGAAACACATTCCCACTAGCGCTCCTCCTCTCACCAGCCGGCCTCCCCCTTCCACCCCCCTGCCCACCCCTACCCCTCCGCCCGGACGTAGCAAAAAACGTAACCTGCCTCTCCCCCATCACCCCCCTTCCCCCTCCCGCAGGATTCTTCCTGCCAACCTTCTCCCGCGGCCGGCCCCTCATGGAGGAAACCTGCTCGCCAAAGGACCTCTCCCGATTGCGCCTCTTTTGCACGGACGAGGGTGCGAAGCCCCGCGTGTCGTGGTTCGCCTTTTTGTAGGAGGATGTTGAGATGCGCATTTGTGTTTGCTGCTGCTGCTGCTTCTTTTGCTTTTGGGGATTTTCTTTTTTGGGTTGCTTTTCCTCCTCTTCCTCTTCCTCCTCGTCGGAGGAGGAGGAGGGAGAAGAGGAGGAGGATGCTTGTTCTTTCTCCACCGCTGTTTTGTGGGTGTGAGGGGGAGGGGGATGATGAGGGAGGGGGTTGGTGCTCGGGTTCAATTGTCGGAATTCGAGCGAATATTCGTCTACTTCAAAGTCTGGGTTTTGGAAGAGGCGGGTGAAGCGTGTATCCTTTAGCACTCTTCCCTCTCCCTCTCCCTCTCCCTCTCCCTCTCCCTCTCCCTCTCCCTCTCCCTCTCCCTCCTCCTCCTCCTCCTCCTTCTCCCTCTCCTTCTCCTTCGCCCTGCTTGCTCTCGCCAACTTCCCTTCTAGTGCTACCAATCGCTCCGCCAGTCGCTTATTGATCTTGACTTTTGCAGTGGCGGCGGTAGAGCGGGTAGAGCGGATCCGGCTCTCCCGCTGTTTCTCAATCTTCGCTGCTACCATGCGTTTTCGCTCGCGCTCCCATTCGAATGGATCGGCGATTAATCGTGCTTCGTCGTAGAGTCTTTGGTCGACAAAGTAGCCGTGCATGTATGGCCTTACCAGGCTTCCTCCAGAAGTAACCTTCTTGCCCCCATCGGTGGTATTGGTAGTGGCCATGCCACCAATGAGGTGGTCGAGGTTGAGTTGCTTTAGTTCAGGTTTTGTTAGGAATTTGTAATTGTCGTATGTTACAACCTCCCCACTGGTGCCTGCGGCGTCAGTGATGTAGGCGTCTGGATCATTGATGTTTTTGTCCGCGAGTTGTTCAATTTGCGTGTCTAAATGCGCGCACCACCAGGGTGATGGACCGAGTGCTGGTATGAGGAATGAGTGCATTTCCCGACCTTCGTTGGCGGTGAAGAGCATGCCAGAGTTGGGCACTACGCAAACGTCGTTTAGATCCACAGAGGGTTCAACAGAGGTCCACGGTTTCCCGCTTGCCTGGTCCCAGATTTTTATGATGCGCTTATCGGCCGAGAGGACTTTTGGAGTGGAAGTTGTTTCGTAGGCGGCTTCTACGCCCCGGGCGTTGGAATTGGAGGAGGAAGAGGAGTGCAAGAATTTCAGGGTCTTTATGGGGAAGCCGTAGCCTTGGTCTTTGCTTAGGAGGGGGTTTGGGGAGCGGATGTCGTAGAGGGTGATTATCCCTGCAGAGTTGCCAGTGGCCAGGATTAAGCCAGAGGGATTGAATTCCAGAGCTGTGACACCCGACTTCACTGGCTGGCCAAAGACGTCATAGGAAGCAGCAGCAGAGGCTGGAGGTCCAAGAACGCCGATACGATTCCGGCTTCTCGGATCCCAGAACTCGGTCGTGCCCACGTTAGTCCCGAATGCCAAAAGCCCATGCGAACCATCCGCAACCCCAACACACTCCACCGATTCCACATCCCCACCGCCCTCGGTAGCAGCACCGCCACCACCACCATCATACCCCCCCACATCGAACGGCCTCAAGAACCTCCCCGCCTCCAAGTCCAACCTATACACCTCCCGCCCCTCGGCCGCAACAACAACCTGCGCCGCAGGCTTCAAGTAGGCCAAATCCCTCCCATACCTCGGGATCCTGGTAACGTGATGGCACCCCATGGCAGTATGAAACTCTAGCGACCGATCCGTCTGCAAGTGCAGACTCTTGGTATAATCCGTCGACAGCAGCACAAACTTCAAATTCAGCGACCCCGTGTGGCGAGAATACTTGAGCGCCGACGACGGCAAGTGGTAGACGCGCTGCTGCGGCTTGTACGTCCCCGTCGCCATAGCGTATTCCCCGTCTGGACTCACGCGCACGCATTGGCTCGCCTCCTCGAACTCGAAGTCCTGGATCAGCTCGATGCGGGTGTTGTAGGCCGCGTCGGAGCGCAGGCTGCGCTTGCGCTTGCGCGCGAGCCAATCTGGTAGCGAGCGGGTTGTCTGGCTGCCCGAGACTGTGTACACTGAGATTCCGTTTTGTTGGGTGACTTTTAGGGACATGGTGGTTGCCCTCTCTGGTCTTCGTGGGGTTTATTCTGTCTGTAGTGAGGTCAATAAGGAAAAGATGGGTCAATTAAGTGATTTGTCGTGCTGGATTTCTTTTTTCTTTTTCTTTTCCCCCTTCTTTCTCCTGGCGAAGTCGGGCGGTGATTGTTCGTGGAGGGGGGGCAATTGGTAGTGGTAGTGGTGGTGGGGGAGGTAAAGATATGTGGCTGATAAAGCTTTTTTTTGGTAAATTTTTGGAGCCGCTTGAAGTGGGGTCTTGGCACCAGCAGGAAACCCTAACCCGTTTGATGCTGGTTTGGCGAGAAGGAAACTAACTTACCAGTAGTAGGGTGCCGGAGGGTCTTTACTTATCTAGTTAGGGTTTGTGAGTGAGTTGTGAGAGCCTTGCGGGAACTATGATATCACGTTTACCTAGATGAGCTAGGGGTTCATTGTTGACGTGATGTCAGAGCCGAGAAAGGTGGGTAGGGAATAGAGTCTGAGTGATTTGTGGTGAATGGCAATATGTTCAGATAAGCCACGAGGACATTGATATTTTTTCCTCCCCACCAGGCACTGATAACTTGCTTTGCGGTAGTTACTGTCACTCTTTATGAGCTTCTAGCTTCCCCCACTTCTATGTGCAACACTGGTCAAGTTCACCATGAAGCTTAACCTTAATCCCAGCTCCCCCACCGGGGAACCCAACTCCGGCCGCAACTCACGTACAGTATTCAGAACAAACAACTGCGCCGAGAGAGCATTCAGTATTGTTTAAGTTTAAAATCATTGCTCGCTCTAGAGAGAAAAAGCGCATGTGTGAATACAATGCTAAATCCAAATTTCCGCACCTCAGCCTATTCACCTGGATCCTGTTTCCAGGGGCCTTCAGAAGTTTCAAAAGTAGGGGGGATAGACACAGGAGAACATGACTAAGTGGCCATGGCTGGGCTAGGTTGGTATAAGAAAATATAACGCCGTCGCCGCCGCGGATAACCTTATGAATTTCAAACATGCTGTCTTAGAATCATGAACTCTTCTTAGACGCTGCCTCTGCTGCGGCTGCCTCTTCTTCCTCGGCGAAGACAGGCTCGAAATATCCATCGTCTGGTTTAGCTTGCTGGGTAACTTCGTATGCCTAAACTGGTGATGAGTTGTTGGCCGGATCAAAGTGGGAAGGATTCATCAAACTGTTGGGTGAAGACATACCTGGGCTGAGGGTGATGATGGGAGCTGTGTTTGTTAGTTTAATCGGTGATGCTCATGCGGCGGAATCACTTACGTTGACTAGAACCGCTGGGTTCTTCATTTTGGCCTGTCTGACTTCCTGTATTGAAAGTCATCCCGTTAGTCGTGGTTGTAATCTGTGGTCTAACGTTATATGTACCTCTTGGATTTGCGTGTTTGCCCCAGACTTTTCTGTTCCTGAAAGGAGTTTGAGGCCCTCATGCTCGGTACTACCCACCACCATGACTTTGATGTCATCCTTGGGTTCAGTGCTCGTTGCTGCATCTTTGCTCCTTGGAGGAGTAGCTTCAAGCTCGGCTATTGCTACAGATGAGGTAGTATTGTCCATATTGAAAAATGTTGGTTTGTTAATCGCCGCACGTTGGAGCACAGCAGACTTCAAGTGTAATCGAACCGAAGCCGTATGTCTGTACCAGCAGTGCTTGTGAGTTCTTAGTTGTTGAATGGAGGGTATCTTTTTTTTTGTGGGGGTTTGATTCGTTGTTGAGGAGATGAGGTTAGAGATGGGGAAATAGACTTGCGGGGAGAAAGCAGGAGGAAGAGTGAGAGGGGGCAACGGCCCCGAAGGCTGAGGTGGGGATTACCCAGAAACGCATACCGTACGGCTGAGTTGTGAGCGCGCGCCTCGAGTTGTAATACCAATCGGCATATCCCGAGCGCCAAGAGATAATTTGCCAAGCAGGGGGCTTGGGAAGAAGAAGCTTGGACTATCATGAGGCCCTTCCTCGACCGAAGAGTATTTGCCGTTTTAAGACAGCTATTTTATCATCATGATCTCTCACTGCATTGTACAGTACGGTACTGTACTGTACGAGTAGAAGCCGGAATAATTGAGAATGGCGCTAGGGCGTCCAGAATTTCCCCCTTTGGATTAAGGGGAGAAAATATGGCGGAGGGATTCTCTTCTCGCCCTTTCTTGAGATGAATAAAAAGAAAAATCTAATAGACCTTACCGGGAGAGGCAACTCCAACGTCCTGGCGAGATTCTCAATTATTCCGGTTCCTAGGGTACAGTAGGAACCCTATCCTGACCATTACCCCAGAATTCTGACCAATATTTTCGGTTGTGGTAGCTTGCAAATACCACAGCGAGTGCTGCAAGGCATGCAGGTGAAGGATAAGACCATTAAAGAAAACACCTCTGTTGGTATTGCACTAACTCCGGCCCGATATTTTTCCGCACCTTTCTCGCCAGGTTGCCGGTGATTTACGGTGGTACAGTAGATCAGGCACGGAGCCGAGGCAAGATGTAACAAGGGGATACGAAGCCTGAAATACTATATGATATAATACGACGGCGATGGTTTGCTTGATTCTATGAACGTGATTCACTCTACTAAAAGCACGCCTGGGAATTATGTATGTGGGTATCCATAACTCTATGCTTAGCTGCAGTTTGCCCGGACCCACCACTAACATTTTGAGAACGCTGCTAAGCTAATCATTACACTGTTGGGGCTAGTGGGCGGAGAGTGAAAGGTTCTTACTGTGCTTCCTGGTGAATGGGACCCTCAGAATGTTGTTATAGGTACCTGGACATCTTCTCCGGGCTGAGCTGGGCTTGGAAAATCCCCCAGGCCGTGGCCCTCACAAGGTCCCCGTACGATCAAGTCCAATGAACGCCTCTCGGATAGGGTTCTGAGAGCTAGGGAGACAGTTCTACTAAACAAAGATGGTAAAGTCAACTTTAGCTGCAGTACCATTTCGTTTTTACCAACACCATTTGCCTCATTCTTATGAACCCTTTTCCTCGGAGTGCCTTGCAGTAAAGGAAAACCGGAACCATCAAAACAGCCAACCAGGAATCCTGAAGGGGGGATGTGATAGTGAAATTTGCTGATTACATTAAAACTGCGATGGCCAGAAACAATGCTAATGTAAGGACACACACTTCTATTGGATGATCATACTTGTAAAACACGAGCAGAAGTGCAAAAAAAAAAGAGCCCAACCTACCCAACGCCCCATGCGACGTTGACGCCGTCCGAATTTAGCCTTTTTGTAGCATGCCCCCACCGCCGTCATTCCTGTACATCAATTTATTACAAACCCGTCACTTGCTAGTACTCACTCTATCCTGGCCAGTTATAGCGTGAGATTTCTGGGTAGATGCCGATGCAATGCAAAGGGCTATATCAGGGATGGGTGAAGGGGGGGGGAGGGCAACTGCCTTCTCACATTATCAACTCCCATCATAATGTTTTGGCTTCAAGTTCCCCATCGCGGACGGGATTGAAATCTAAGGAATTTGTGGTCAGTAGACCACCACCACAAACATGTTGCGCCTCTCCTCTGGATGTTTACCTCACGGAATCACAACCTTTATCCACATCATAAGTTATTCGCGGGGGACGGTTTCGTCACAAATAATTAATCTGAGCGCTATTCATCATTCCTCTCCTCCTGTGTATACCCAGCCGGTAGCCCAGGAGGAAGCCAAGGGCTGGGCCGGGATACCTACCTTTCGGAGCGACAGGATAAAGTAGCTAGGGTGTGTGTTCTGGAAGGAGCTTGACTGCACGTTTGACCCTTGTTAGAGGGCAGCCATCTGGTCCTGCTTCGCTGGGATGGTGGGAATAGATAAGGCTACACAGTGGGGGGAAAGCTGGACTAACAATATAACCCCTAGCCCCTAAACCATCTCCGCGAGGCTAAGGGATGAAAGCTCTTTCTATCTCCCTTCACTGTGAATTCCCGCTATTCCTTTCAAGGGACGGGGAAATCGGAGTTGGAAAGATTGATTCATCTCGGGCAGACTACTGAAAAGCCCGATATCTCATTGAAGTAGGAGATATTGCGCGGGCTAGGTTGCGTATTATACTATCAGTAGTCCAACATACAGTAATGGGACACTGTATCTTGAAAGGATGGAGAGTGGTATGGTAATAATTACTGCTCCCATTACGAGTCGGGAACTTGTAACATTTTTTGGCCGGGTAACTAGACACTATGCATCTCGTATTCTAACGGGATCCCGTTCGAGCATAAGGCAGGAGACGAGCAGGAGGCGTGGTTAGGTATTGAGCGGTAAAAAAAAACAAAAAAGCAAATGAGGATACTGCATGGTATTGATGCGCTCAGGCTCGCCGTTGGTTCCATAGACAACTTCGAAAATGTTGAAGAGGAATAACAATGTTGGATCGTCTTTGCCTGCCAGAGGGGATCCCGGGGACCGCTTCTGGGCTTCATAAGCGGTCCGGGGGAGAGAGAGGGGGGGCGGGGGAGAGAGAGGGGGGGCGGGGGAGAGAGAGGGGGGGCGGGGGAGAGAGAGGGGGGGCGGGGGGGAATGAGGTTCCTGGTTGTTAGCTACACCTCCGGCAGCGGTGAAGGGCCGGAGTTTGTAAACAGCACCATTCGTAACGGTACCTAAGGCAACTAGAGTGCCGGTATACAACTGCGTAGCCCAAAGGCCCAGAGAGAGAGAGGCTCAGAGTATTTTAGTTTGCCCCACCGACCCACAAACCTCTTTCCAACCCCTCTTCTTTCCCCTCCATCTCTCTTCCGTCCGCCCCATCCTTTCTCTCGTTCTCCAACGCTACTCCTTTTGTCAACCCAGTGAACCCGCTAAGGTCACAAATAAAACCAACCCCACGATACTTTGAAGAATCGTCTCTCACCAAGTGGGGCTTGACAAAACATGGCAGACACCATTATTCAATCCGACACCGGAGCTAACCCTGGGTGAGTTTTCTCCTCCACTTTCCTCATCGCTTGGTATTTTTGTTGCTCGTCTATCCTCTTGAGAATTTTCTTTGAATATTTTCCTTGTGCGAGGGGCCAATCGCGCTGCATTCTCATCTATGAAAAGAAAACATACTACTCTGTGGAGTACTTATGCGGGATGGGATAGGTGGTGGGGCATCGGAGCTGATCAGGTCACAGCACTGTCGAACTCAAAAAGAATACCACAATCATTGTTCTCGGCGCCTCTGGTGACTTAGCTAAGAAGAAAACTGTAAGGACATATCCGAATGAAGTCGAGGAATTGGGATAAAAGCTAATAGTGCATTACAGTTTCCCGCTCTCTTTGGTTTGGTTGGTCTCTCTTTCTTATTTCACCTCTTTCGTTAAGTGGGGGTGAGCTAATTGAGCGCTGATTCGTCGAGCAGCACAGGAACAACTTTCTTCCACAAGACTGTAAGATAGTCGGATATGCGAGAACGAAAATGGATGGGAAGGAATACCTCTCCCGAGTCAAGTCATACATCAAGACCCCTACCAAGGAGATGGAGGAGCAGCTAGAAACATTCTTGAAAAAGTGTTCCTATGTTTCCGGTCAATACGACCAGGACGAATCGTTCATGCGGCTCCGTGAGCACCTCGACGACCTTGAGGCAGGGCGTCCAGAGAATCATCGTATTTTCTACATGGCATTGCCCCCCAGTGTTTTTACCACTGTTTCTCAGCACTTGAAAAAGAACTGCTACCCAGACAGGGGAATTGCGAGACTTATTGTAAGGCCTAGATAAGCCTGAACAATGGTGGAAATAGACTCATAACTTCAATAGGTCGAGAAACCATTTGGTAAAGATTTACAGAGTTCCAGGGACCTCCAGAAGTCTCTCGAGCCTGACTGGAAGGAGGAGGAAATCTTCCGTATCGACCATTATCTTGGAAAGGAGATGGTTAAAAATTTGCTCATCCTGAGATTCGGTAATGAGTTCTTTGGTGCTACCTGGAATAGAAACCACATCGACAACATTCAGGTGCGTTGTACCGAAAAGATCCGCGGTCTTGCAGAGCAATGGAGCTAATACCTATTATTTGACTAGATCACCTTCAAGGAGCCCTTTGGAACGGAAGGACGTGGAGGTTACTTCGATGATTTTGGAATTATTCGCGATGTTATGCAGAACCGTTAGTTTCCTATTGATAACGAGTGTTTCACCACTATCTGACCCTTATCAGATCTTCTCCAGGTGTTGACTATTATTGGGATGGAACGCCCAATTTCATTTTCCGCCGAAGACATCCGCGATGAAAAGGTAAAAAAATATTGCTATTCGCCTCTGGAACATAGTTGCTGACCGATTTCGCAGGTCCGGGTTCTTCGGGGGATTCCGGCCATTGAGCCCAAGAATGTCATAATTGGCCAATACGGAAAATCCCTTGACGGCAGCAAGCCGGGGTATCTGGATGATGACACCGTTCCTAAGGATAGCAGATGTCCAACTTTCTGTGCTTTGGCTGTCTATATCAAGAACGAGAGATGGGACGGTGTTCCATTCATCCTGAAGGCTGGTAAAGGTATAATTTATCAAAATTCTCTACTGTGTGTAATTTCCGAACCCCCGCTGATATACCCTTCTAAATAGCTTTGAACGAGCAGAAGACCGAAATAAGAATCCAATTCAAGGACGTCACCAGCGGTATCTTCAAAGACATCCCCCGCAATGAGCTTGTTATTCGCGTCCAGCCCAACGAGAGTGTCTATATTAAGATGAACTCGAAGCTGCCTGGACTCAGTATGCAAACTGCGGTCACTGAGCTTGATCTCACTTATAGACGCCGTTTCAGTGATCTCAAAATCCCAGAGGCATACGAGGCACTTATCCTCGATGCTTTGAAGGGTGACCACTCTAATTTTGTCCGCGACGATGAGCTGGATGCAAGTTGGAGGATTTTCACTCCTCTGTTGCACTACCTAGACGAGAACAAAGAGATTATTCCAATGGAATACCCATACGGTCGGTTTTGATGCCCTCTAAAATCTAACGCATGATCTAACTTCTGTGATAGGTTCGCGTGGACCAGCAGTTTTGGATGATTTCACAGCTTCTTACGGATATAAGTTTAACGACCTGGGAGGATATCAGTGGCCTGTACAGAGCAGTGCTCCTCATAAGCTCTAGCTAGGGGCTCTTCCCTTTCAATGTGATGGCTTTAGAGCCCTCCGCAAAAATTCCAGGAACCCCTACCACATCATGTCCATGAACGCCGTGGCACGAGTGTTATTTCTCTTTTTTGGATAACAGCGACTTGGCCGAACCACCATTTTTCGATGTTAGAAATTACCGCTTTTTTTATTTCTTTTTCCTTTTCCTCCCTTTTTTCCTTTTTTCTTTTTCTCCAGTTTCTCATCGGTGCCTCTCCTGCGGCTTTTGTATCGTGGGGTCCTTTTCATTATTCTGTTTGAACCACGATTGTACTCTGAACATCACAATTGCATACGGATTATCCTGGCAGGCAACTTTGGAAATTAGACTAGTTAGGGGTTACTCGTGCTTGAAGAGCGTGATACTAGTGCTCAAGCGTCCAGCAGAGCCTGCCTGGTGATAGAGAAATGTTTAGCCCGAGAGCGTTTTAGTGTAATACAGGAGCATCCGAGCATGACATTGCGCTTGTAGCGTGCTAAGGTAAGTCGGGAGTGCTGCCACTTTTGGGCCTAGTAGGCCTTTTACTCTGCTTTTTTCGGTCCAGGTAACCATGCTCTTATGTGAATCGCCAAATTTCCATTGTGGCCGCTATCAATACGAGTGCAGTAGCTCACCTCTGCCATCCCTCTAGTAATTTATCGTTGCCCCGTGAGGGCACAATACCAGCAAGGTATGATATAATAGCCCTCCACGATTGATGCTCAAGGAGTGATAGAATATTAGTTTGTGGATAGAGCAGGCGCCATGGAATATTATTTTGTGCAGTAGGTAAAGCAGACACTGCGGAATACCAGAGAACAGAAGCTAAAAGAGCACCCAACTTATTGCACACCCCGGCCACTGGAGCACGCGGTTCATTATTATTATTTGCCATGATACAGATACTTGTACCATTGACATTTCTTGGCAGTATAGAGGATGACGCAGCCGCAGACACTTGGGGCATGGTGGCACATGGTTAAGCTCAGGGATAAATTTATTTGGTTGCACAGCTACGGTTCTCGCCCCGTAGCTAAGATAAATCCCGGACATCCCCTACTACTTCATCCCTGACTACAATTCATCAACAGAGTTCCATCAACTGACATATCCTTCAAAATAGCTACAATAAACAAGTTCCTCCGTCTCTCTCTCTCTTTGCCTTTAGTCTACAGCCTTTCTTTTCAAAAGGTTCCGGGGTATCCCTGAACAGACCCATCCCGAAATAAGCCCCTCGATATTGCTCTATACCGCCCTGTGGGAACTCTAAAGTCCGACATCAAGACCACTGCAGCAATCACCACTCCGTTGCGAGAATAGCTATTCCCCAATTTTAAGTTTATGGCGGCGACATGGGCGGGTACCCCAAAGATTAGAGGCCCATCGGACCCGGTTCGCATGGTGTTGTTGACTGTTTGGTTCGTTTGCCGTTATAACCTGAACCCCTTTTGCGATCACCAGAGTGCATGGACTTCCGGGAACCCACAAACTACGTTGTGAACTGCGCTGATGTATCATCTGCCCTTCGTAGTCTTTCCGGAGTTCAGGTAGCTTCCCTCGGTCTAACATTCAGCGCGGATGGAGCAGTATTTCCTGAAGTTGGGGCTTAGGTGCTAATCGCGCTGGAACATATAGCTTGTATGGGGCATCGAAATGGCCTGTATGTGCCCGGCAATTGCTCTTGTGCTTTTACCGGTTTGCTGAAATCTCCGTTTTGTTCCAGACTGCTCGCCTTATCTACTATCGCTCGGTCTCACAAAATCGCTAATGAGCCTGGTATGGAACATTGGCCCTCTTTCAGGCCTAATAACCCAGCCAGTTGTCGGTGTCATTGCGGATAGGTCTCGCTCGCGTTTTGGTATGGCCCAGGATCTCTGCGGAAGTGTGACTGAATGCTGATTGGGCAAAAAAGGAAGGAGACGCCCGGTTATGGTAGTTGGAGCTGCCGCTGTGGCAATGGCATTAATCTCACTAGGTTGGACAAAGGAGATTGTTGGGTTATTCTTTTCGCCCGGCGAAGTGGTTCGTCCCCAGTCATGCCGAAGTTGTCAATCGCCCACATGGGGGAGGAGCTAACAAATAACAGGCAAACACCTGCACGATTCTCCTTGCGATTCTGTCGATATACTTGGTGGATTTTGCTATTAATGCTGGTAAGTTATCTTGCATTGTTCACACGAGACATCGGTGGTAATTATCATTTACAGTCCAGGCTTGCTGTAGAGCTCTCATCGTTGATACACTACCCACTCCTCAGCAACAGCACGGGAGTGCTTGGGGTAAGCCCTTGAGATGACCCTGATGTCGCCAGAGCTAAAAATGCGATAGCTAGTAGAATGATTGCGGTAGGCAACATTGCTGGTTACTTTGCGTATGCAGAAGCCCACAAAATTAGTAGTCATTAGGAAGCTAAGAAATATCCTTAGGGGCACAATTGACCTCGTGTCAATCTTTGGTGCTAGTATCGGCGACACCCAGTTCAAACAGCTGATGGTACTTGCTTCTATTTCACTCATGTCTTGCATTCTTATAACTTGCTTTTCTGTAGAAGAGCGAGTGCTTATAACTCGAAGGTATACTAGCAGATGTAAATTTAATTTCGTGGTGCTAACTATGAGCCCCCAGGGAATCTGATGAAGGCTCGGGTGTGCTTCAAGTTTTTGCCCTCATCTGGAAGACGATGTGGCATCTCCCGACTGGGATATGGGATATGTGTGTGGTTCTTTTCTGGGCCTGGATAGGTGATCCACCCATACTGTACACAGTGCGCAGAATGATGGGGTTTGAATTGTATAAGCTGATATGCCGGAAGGCTGGTTTCCTTTCATGGTCTATAGTACGACATTTGTGGCCGAAGTTCTTAAGCGCTACGACACAGTCGCCCGGGAAAACCTTGAGACTTCCGACGATGTTCTTGGTGACATTGCCAGAGTGGGAAGTATGACACTGGTTCTATTCTCCTGCGTGTCCTTGGCCGCCTCGGTTCTGTTACCGTGGGTGGTAGACTCGCCAGAATCAAGAAAGCATGTCAAAAAGCACCTTGTGCCAACAAACTGGTTGGAGCGGTTCTCCCAAAAGGTTGCCCCTTATAAGCCTAACCTAGCCGGCACATGGATATTTGGCCATATTACCTATGCAGTTCTCATGCTCGCGACGATGTTCATTAGGAGGGTGAGCTCTGCAACATTCTGTGTCGCGTTTAGCGGAGTGTGAGTTTTCCGATGTTTTGTGCCTCATTTTGGCCAGCTTTTTCTCACGAATCTCTAGGTCTTGGGCATTAATGACATGGGTAATTGGGACAACAGCGTCCGATTATAATTTTCTTACTGACATCTCCCTATAGGCGCCTTTTAGTATCGTAGGTGAAGAAATCAACAGGCTTAGTGAGCCTTCCGGAACGATGCACCACTCTCGCAGCGGCCCCTACGACCCCGTTGCACAACGTGAGTTTGATCATGATGTCCAAGAAATGGAAATGATTAGAGCTTCAATCTCCGCCGATGCTGCCCCAATGATCACCGATCCAGAGGCCCAGTCGCACGAGTCAAGTGACCTTGCGGGCATATAGTTAGTCACCCCCTCTGCACAGTACCATAGCTAGCCTACCAAGCACTAACAAAATACAGTCTTGGAATCATGAATGTGTTTGCATGTCTTCCCCAATTCGTGGGCTCCTTCATATCTTTCGTTGTATTCTCCATTCTTGAGCCAGGGAAAAGCCCTGAGTTCACCGAAGGAGGAAGTTCTAAAGCACCGACCTATGGGGTAAATGCCATTGCGGTCTGTATGGGCATTGGGGGAATCGCCACTCTGGTGGCTGCACACTTCACTACAAGGTTTAGGGGTCGTTGAGTTGGGGTGCCTATTACTAGCACCGCAAGGATGTACTATATACATTGCTCTTTTATTTCCCTAGGCGAGCTTGTAAGAAAAATATTGTAACAGAATAGAATACCATGGGCGTTTGGGATAAGCCATGAGTGGAATATTTATTCAATCAAACCGGTTTTCAGAGGGCTTGCGGGAACACAGTCACATCGACACAGGCGGGTATCATACTTCACAACCTGCAATAGGGGACGAGTGAGAAGATATGATGGAAAAAAGGATGTGTTTGAACCACCTCTGCTCGTAGATTACACACCACAGGAACAACTTAAAACTATATAAAGAGGTTCACACACCATAGATAGAAGGGGGGATGAGAAAGCCGTCTGCTGTAGGTTCTCAAACGTTACGTAATCGTCTTGCGAGAGGTTCAATCGGGCCGAGACCAATGAGCCCTAGCATGACTTAGGAGGCTCAAATTTTTCCTGTCAGGCCCCACCATAGACCAACACTCTGCCCCGCGTTCGGGCCCAGCAACTCAACCGAGCAGACCGACAGCTCTCTCCCTCCTCACTTCCCCCCCCTTCTCCGGAGCTCTATAACATAGAGGCACAATATAGGAACATCTGCGTTCCCACCACACATTGTTTATAAGTGGTAGAGAGAGGCTGAAGGAAAGCCCCAAATGATTACCATCAGTAAGTTTCCATGCCATGCAATAAACTCCCGCGCTCTACAGATATAGTAAATAAATAACTAATATTCGACACAGAGGTCCCCTGCTCCTCCGCAAACATTGGTCTGTTCTAATCTCTTCACCATCCCACCCCATAGTTGCGCGCTATAAGGCGCCGTAACTGACAACCTGCCGCAGGTCCCGGCTTCGACGTTGTCGGCCTCTCCCTCTCCATATGGCTAAGCCTCCAGGTCAACATCGCCACCGATACAACCGCCCTCACATACCCCCTAAACTGCAAAATCACCTACGAGGGCGAAGGCGCCTCTCATGTCCCACTAGCTGCTGACGAAAATCTCTTAACCCGCACAGCACTATATGTCCTCAAATGCCACGGCCAGCGTACATTCCCGCCGACTACACATATCCACGTTGTCAACCCTATCCCCCTCGGCCGCGGCTTGGGTTCTTCCGGTGCTGCGGTCGTCGCGGGCGTTCTGCTTGCCAACTCTGTTGGCAAATTGGGTCTCAGCAAGGACCGCATGATGGACTACTGCCTCATGATTGAACGGCATCCGGATAACGTCATGGCGGCCATGATGGGCGGGTTCGTGGGCAGTTACCTCAAGGAGCTGGATCCGGCCGATATGGAGAGGAAGGAAATCCCCCTTGCAGAAGTGTTGCCGGAACCGGCGGGCGGGGTGGATACCGGGTTGAGGCCCCCCGAACCTCCCCTCGGGATTGGACATTATATCAAGTTTGGCTGGGCAAAGGAGGTTAAGGCTGTTGCTATAATTCCAGATTTCGAGGTTTCGACCGCCACAGCTAGGGGGGTTTTGCCGGATGCTTATTCTAGGAAGGACATGGTTTGTCTCACCCATAACTGGGGCTCTTAGGGCGAAGAGATGAGCTAATCGGGGGAATAGATATTCAACCTGCAAAGGCTCGCGGTCCTAACCACCGCACTAACCCGCTCCCCTCCAGATGCGGAATTGATCTTCCAAGCGATGCAGGATAAAGTCCATCAGCCGTACCGCAAGCACCTTGTACCCCTCCCGCTCCTTCTCTCTCATTCCACCATACTGACGACCTCCCCCCCCCCCTAGATCCCAGGACTCCCAGAAATCCTCGCCTCTGTAACTCCTCAATCCCACCCGGGCCTCTTGGGGATCTGTCTCTCCGGAGCAGGACCTACAATACTGGCATTAGCAACCCACAATTTCGAACATATCGCGGAGATGATCATGACTAGGTTCAAGCAGGAGGGTATCACTTGCAGATATGAATTACTCGAGCCGGCGTACGAGGGGGCACAGGTTATTGAATCTTGATCGAGAGCCTCTGTCTGTCTATAAATTTTGATATGTGGGGTAGATAGAAGGAAGTTGTATATACATATAAAAAAACACGAGGCGATAGACTTTCTTTTTCCCTCCACTATTTTCTTTTGCCCTGTTGACTATGGATACCTTGTTCTCTCGCCGGGACTGCTGGCAGTCGGGATATGGTATGGAAATGTGAAAGTTCAATTTGCAGGTGCGATGTGAAGCAAGTATGAATCCATGATTTGAAAAACTAACGTCCCAAACAATCCTTGGGCAGACATTCGCAGCACATCACATTGCCCTCCAATCGCCTGATAAGAAGGGAGGGAAAGGAAATGGCAGGGAGCAGAAAATCCATAGCCATACTCATTAGATCAAGTAGCCACACTTCTAAAATACATCGTGAAAACCTATATCACAGCAAACCCAGCAAACTCCGTTGAGTCTATCTATCCATCGAACTAACCCTTAGCCAACACCTCCGAAATTCTCAATGCAAGGTCCAAGATCTGCAAATGCTCATCCGACCCATCTACTAAACGCTTATCCACCTCAGAGAATATAAGAATGATATCGTTCTTCTGCTCGGCGGTAACTATGTCGTTGAACACGAGCTTGTTGTATAGCTTCGAAGCACTATTAGTTTGGTTTTGCGTCATTGGGGGATTGGAAATATAACGATACCTGCAAAACCACCTGCCCGGCGCTCCAGCCATCTGCAACAATGTTCCGGACTAGCCTTGAGATTTCAGAGTATGCGCTTTTGCCCTTCTTGGGTTCGCATGCTGCTAATAGGTTGTCTATTGTCTCGTCGGGTATTACTCCTGCAATTTCTTGAATAGACCTAACGGTGATCTTCTTGCTGTCCAGGACAAGTTTCGAGTCGTCTTCATCGCCATCGCCATCGTCCTCCTCATCCTCCATCTCTTCGTCTCCCTCATTGTCGACCTTCCCAGGCTTATGCTGGATGATCGGATTATGCAATCTAGCCGCAGACTGCAAGTAGGTGATAGCCTTCCTTAAATCCCCTTCGGAGACCTTAATCAGCGCATCAATGACCCCATCTTCATACTCCACGTTCTCCATCCTAGCGATTTCCTCCAACCTCAACCTCGAATTCTCCTCGTCCAGTGGCTTGAACCGGAACTTGGAGCATCTCGAGGCAAGTGGGTCAATAATTCTCGTAACGTAGTTGCAGATTAAGCAGAACCTAGTGATCCTGCTATATGTCTCCATGGTTCGTCTAAGGGCGGATTGGGCATCCTGAGTCATCGAGTCGGCTTCGTCCAGGATGATGATTTTGTAAGGGGGGCATGGATAGTTGGAGGATTGAGTAGAGGTAGCGTTGGAAACGGTGATCCGGGCGAAGTTTTTGACTTTTTCGCGAACGATGGAGATACCGCGCTCGTCGGAGGCGTTGAGTTCGAGGACTCGGCTCTTCATTAATTCGGGCCTAGAAGGGAGGGGAATATCGTTAGAATACCTATACCTCGTAAAATGATGAAGGGGATTCTCACCCGTAGAGTTCTTTTGCTAGAGCGAGGACTGTGGAGGTTTTCCCGGTACCTGGGGGGCCGTAGAAGAGCATGTGAGGAAGCTAATCATTCCAATAGTTAGCCCAACAGTTAGCCGATTGAGCACCATATCGGGCGTTTCCGGTGAACAAACATTGGAGGATTGTAGAGTGCGTTTGAGGACAGAGATAGTGTGGTCCTGAGCAGAGACATCGTTAAGGCTCTTAGGACGGCTGCGTAACAATTGAATACTGTCAATCAACTTGAACCAGAGGGAGTAGTCAAAGCAAGGAACCCACTATTTTTCAACCCAAGGAACTGGTCTATTAGGGTCTTTTGCTTTCGTTGAAGGGGCGGCTGAACTCTGCGCAGCGGCTGCTGCAGCTCTACGGCCTGCTACGTCAAAAAAGGAAGCCATGATCAAAGATTGGGTATAGGTGAAAGAGGGTACGAATACCGAAGGAAAGGGTGGGGGAAAGTAGGTGGCTGACGAACAACAATGAAGGTGATAAGCAGATAGCTATAGAACAAGCATTGGGAAACGCGTCCCCTCGATTGAACTCGAGTACCGGTATATCGCGTTCTAGCTATGTCACCTAACCCTAAATGGCCAAAACCTGGTTAAATTCGTATCTTAACGCAATCGCCCTGGTTGCGGACATGCGACAATAGCAGCCAGAGGAATTGGACGTCAAGGCTGAAAATATTTCTGCGGAAACACTATTTCCCACGACCCGGCTCAATAATTGAGAGGCTATCATACCCCTCATCTCAAACCAAAGTCACCACAAGAAACTCTTGAAGCATTCCGGCAGTCGATCACTGGCCTGTTGCTGACAAAAGCTAAGGCTGGGCTAAACTAATCTCGTGGAACATTCAATTCGATAACGCTATTCAGCAAAGCGTCCCCCTTCTGCAGCTTTCCCGCACAGTACTCGAGTACAGTAAACAGACCAACAAGCTAGCAACCGACAACCCCACCACCCTCCATCAGTCCTCCTCCAGAAAAAAAATTCCACAAAAGCTACCCTCTGTTCCCCACGCAGAGTGTCTTTCTTCTTCATATGATTCAATGAGCGATGCTGGAGACCGACAGCCCCCTGCTGACACCCAACTGGAGGAGGAGGAGGGTCAGGAACGAAATCACGACCGCTATTTCAAGATACTATGTTACAAACGATCTGAGTTCCTCGACCACTTGTGGCGGAACTTAGATCGGATCACTTATTGTTACTTCGGCTATCTGTATTATCTAGAGTAAGTCCGTCAATTCTCTCTCTTCCTCCGGCGGTTTTTCCAGATCAAGAGTGAGTTGACCGGGCGCCTGGGGGCAATAGCTGCAGCTTTTTTAGGTTCTTTCTTCGATGCGCCATTCAGATGAACTACCTCACTCCGAAGCCTATGGGCCTTCCTATGGTACCGCAGAAAAGGTCGGACATCATCGCTTTGTTTGGCTCCGGGGGTTTTTGTTTTCTTTGGCATGTCATCGCATCTGCCCCTAGTGCCGGGGAACTCACGAACGGTTATCTGCATGGTGGACTGATAATAGATTTTATTGGGCAAGGTAAACTCAAGTTTCTTGCCCTCGTGAGTGATTCTTCTTCTAATTTCGGTGCTTGCAGAGGGGCCAATATCGAAATGGCGGCTAGTGTATATGGATTTCGCCATACTATTCCTGCAACTAGTGATGCTCACAGTCATCGCTGTGAAACACGACCACGATGCTAAGAGTGTCCGGATCGAAGAAGGCCGACAGCCACCACAAGACTTGGACAGTGAAGAGCGAGGGCGGACTCGAAGATATTCAATCTCTTCACAAGAAAGCTCTGGTGGGAGAAGTGCACGAGTGCAGGGAGATGAAGAAGCCGTATTAATGAACGGAGATGAGCCTGTTGCTGGCTCAGCGGAGACAAACATGCAGAAAAGGACCTTTGAGATATCCTCTGGGGAGTACTTGATCGCAAAAATCGATATTGTAGAACATGTCAAGAAGCAATGGAACAAGGGCGCCACAGAGACGACCGATGCGTCCGCTATACCTCACTTAAGGCTGACATGAGTATTGGGATTAATAGAGGGACATCAGATGACGCTTCTATTATGCTTTGATTTTGCTTCCAAGAGGTACTTTTTGCTTTGGAAATGTATATCTAATTCTTGTCATGGCGTTTGGTGTGAGCGATGGAAGGTTTGGGTATTGAAGGGTCAGAACTCTCTAAACAGGGATACATAATCTCCGTTACTGTACTGTACAATAGGTTAGAATAATCGCTACTGTGACGGAATCGCTCGGGCAAGCAGCCGACCTTTGTTTGGCATTGGCTGTGAGACTGATCTTCAGAGAATTACGAGTAACCCTCCAAGCCAAAATAGCTACAAGTACAGCAAATTTGCAAGCAGACCCTGGAAAACACGAATGCAACTGCCATGCACACAACAAAATCAAATGGATTAGGTAATCGAAGCTGCTGTGGAAAGCCGCAGGGCAGCAGATCATCTAGCCCCCTAGCCAACATCATAAATACCAAATTCCGTGACTGCTCTGCTCGGGGCTCACCACGCACACCCACACAAACACACGACTTAACCGAACAATCGTGGGATTAACGGAACACCACTCAACGACAACGACCCCCACCTACACCGTTAGAAATAGCCGAATAGCTCCCAAGCAGTAAGCGATTCTACTTCCTCCTCAATTTTTAATTTTTCTTTCCCGGCCAAGGCAGGAAAGGCAGTGTTGACCTGAATTTTTTTTATTTTACTTTGATTGAACAGGACATAAAATGCCTGAATCAAGCCACAGACGTGAGTCCCCACCTTTTACCCGAGAAATGAGCACTTTTGGATTCTTTTTGCTAACTAGGATTTAGTCTACGTTAAGGTGAGAGATCATAGTTTTTTGCTACTTGCGCTCCTTTTTTTTATACAGTCGATTGCGAAGTTTTGGGACTTGAGCATTGTGGTGGTGGGGCTGTTTGGCTGGGTTACGGGTTCAATCTGGGGGGCGGTCAGGAGTATGAATTGCTAGAGAAGAATCGATGGGAGGGAACCGGAGCCCGGACGAATTTACGGAGGGAATAATGTTTGTTTGCGTGGATGGGATTAGAAGTTAATTTGTGCCTGGAGGAAATAGGCAAGACATCTCTCTTACCAGAGGGGAAAGCGCAATACCAACCCCAACACCTCCCTCGTCAAGATTGAGGGTGTGGACAGTCCCCAAGACGCTTCCTTCTACTTAGGTTTGTTGGGCCCGATATATCGTAGCTTTTAGCGTCTGCTAACAGTTCGGGATTGCAGGAAAGAAGATTGCGTTCGTCTATAGAGCTTCGCGTGAGGTTCGCGGATCTAAGATCAGGGTAAATCCACTCAATGCGATATGATAGTGAGCTCATAAGCTGATTTGTTTGAAGGTCATGTGGGGAAAAGTTACCAGGCCGCACGGAAACAGTGGGGTTGTTCGCGCTAAGTAATACCCCTCTGCTCTTCACAGATTTACTACCTCGAGGAACAGTAACTAATGCCGGTAATCTACCTAGATTTCGCCACAACCTCCCCCCTAAGTCTTTCGGAGCTAGTCTTCGTATCATGCTGTATCCTTCCAACATTTAAACAGGTTGCGTTCTGTTAGGTGGAGGGGCTCAATAAAAAACGTTTCACTTGTATGATCTTTTTTCCTCTTTTTCTTTCATCTTTTCTGGAAGGGAATGTTTTTTCCTCGGCGCAAAAAAGGCCATGGTAAAGGTCCGGTGTTTGAGCACCTACCCAAACAAAATAATAGAATTCCTGTGATCGGGTCTCAGTTTGGGAATACGGTCGATGCGATTGCGTTAGTTCTATACGTGCCCTTCCCTTTAGTTTTGCGTAGATCTCCGTCTCCGGGAGATTTTGGCCTGCGGAAAACCAAAATTATATACCCATATAATATTGAAGAAGAGGAGTGTGATGCAATGAAACTACCCATCTAGTCGAAGGTCGAATGGTATCATACTTTCAATATCCTAACACAGCAAACTCGAGTGTCGAACGCGTTTATTCTTTTCAGATCCCCTCAGCCCCATCCTCGCCCTCACCCTCATCCCAATCCCCAATCCCCTCCCCTGCCAGTCGCAAATCTGAAAGCCATTCCATTCGTAGAGGGTTCCGCCAGCATCCTCCGGTGATCCAGACCTTCACCTCTCCTTGGCAGGATCGACCCCCGCCTCCTACCTCCCGTCCTTTCTCCTTAGTAGGATTAACCCCCCCCGCCCTATGGCCTTATACTACAAGCCCTCATCGGTGCTCAAACCGCCCACGGTACCCTCTTCAATTACACAGGGTCTGCTATGAGACTGCGAAAACCCGGATACCGCCTCAGCGTTCCCGCCGTAGTGCTCTCCCTACCGCTGCCGTGGATGGGAGCTCAAAGCTTGATGGTATTATATGGCGGAGGGTGTAGATCCGGTAGTGTGGATTATTCAGAACATGGCATTGGTGTATCAATCATACCTGGGAGCGAGTTCTGCCGGCGCCATGGAGTATACGAGTGGAAGCGTGTGACCCTCCTCTCCCTTTTTTTCTTTTTCTTTCTCTTCTTTCTTTTCTTCGCGGGATTGGCACGGTGTGATATAATAGCAGGTATTTCCCTTCGTATCATAGGAGGTAAATTTATGGTTAGTTGAGTGGATGTTAAGTGCAAGATGTTGGTCAGCCGGTTTGGTGGGGTTCGATACCAATGAAGTTAATTTAGATGCTTACACGGCGGAGGGGTTACCATTATTACAGCGCACTATACTGTGTGTGCTGTAGTCTACGTTGAACGTTCAATTCACTGCCGAATCCCGTTCTCTGAGGCGCAGCTCAGTTCTTTACCCTCCTAACCAGTGGCTGCCCCTCAACAGGCCCCTCCTCTCCCCGCCGTTGAACCTTCTTGGTCTCCGGTCCTTCCTTCCCAAGCGTAGCCCCCACTCTCCTAATAAGCTCCGACCCACCTTCATTCCCTCTTCCCCCTCTCTCCGACTCCCGCCCCCTTCCATCCCTTCTCTCGCCCTTCCCCTCTCCTTTCCCTTTCCCTTCCCATCCCCCTCCCCATCCCCCTTTCCCTCCTCCTTTCCCTCCTCCTTTCCCTCCTCCTTTCCCTCCCCCTTTCCCTCCCCCTTTCCCTCCCTCCCCCT
>Ga0307509_10000426_pt1 | contig 70899 bp, 64 predicted proteins | sample 10_EM_MG_FD_202245 | JGI IMG/M metagenome (GOLD analysis project Ga0307509, IMG submission 202245) | Populus trichocarpa ectomycorrhiza microbial communities from riparian zone in the Pacific Northwest, United States - 10_EM | ecosystem: Host-associated > Plants > Roots > Unclassified | place...
GAGCAAGGTTCACCAAGCCCGGCGAAGAACACCACACCGAACAGGGCACGAACCGCACCAGTCCCAACGACGTCCTTTCTGAAGGACTTCAAAGCCCAGCCGCTCACGCGGGTGGGCTTTTTTTTGGTCGGCTCACAAGCGCTCGCTCTGCGCCGTGCTCGGCTGCCACTTCATCAGCCGCGCCTCGATCTTGCCGACCGCGGCGTCGAGCATCAGCGCGAACACCGTCAGCACCAGGATGCCGGCCATCACCGTGTTGATGTCGAACGCGCCTTCGGCCTGCAGGATCAGGTAGCCCACGCCGCGCGACGAGCCGAGGTACTCGCCCACGACCGCGCCGACAAAAGCCAGGCCGACGCTGGTGTGCAGCGAACTGAACACCCAGCTGGTCGCACTCGGCAGGTAGACATGGCGCAAGAGTTGTCGTTGCGACGCGCCCAGCATGCGTGCGTTCGCGAGCACCACCGGGCTCACTTCCTTCACGCCCTGGTAGACGTTGAAGAACACGATGAAGAACACGAGTGTGACCCCGAGCGCCACCTTGCTCGCGATGCCCAGACCGAACCAGACCGCGAAGATCGGCGCGAGGATCACGCGCGGCATGCTGTTCGCGGCCTTGATGTACGGGTCGGCGATCGCTGCGGCGAGCGGGCTCAGCGCCAGCCACAGGCCGCAGGCCAGCCCGAGCACCGTGCCGATGCCGAACGCGAGCACCGTCTCGAGCAGCGTGACCCACAGGTGCTGGTAGATGTCGGCGTTCGTGAAGAACCAGGCCCAGATGCGGCCGAACACCTTGAGCGGCTCGCCGAAGAAGAACGCAGCCTGCTGGTCGTTCTCGAACACGATGGGCGGGATCAACCCCGGCGTCGTCGCCAGGTGCCAGAACACGAAGATCAGCACGAGCAAGCCGACCTGCCAGATGCGCAGGTTCCGCGTCGACGGCTTGATGAAGCGCCACATGCCGCTCATGCCGCCAACTGCTGCTGATAGCCCTTGAGCACCTCTTCGCGCAGCACACCCCAGATCGCCTGGTGCAGCTCGACGAAGCGCGGTGTCGCGCGCACCTCGGCCACGTCGCGCGGCCGCACAAGGTCGATCGCGAACTCGCCGATCGGGTGCGAGGCCGGCCCGGCCGACAGGCACACGACGCGGTCGCTCATCGCGATCGCCTCGTCGAGGTCGTGGGTGATGAACAGCACGGCCTTTTTCTTCTCGGCCCACAGGGCCAGCACTTCGTTTTCCATCAGCTGCCGGGTCTGGATGTCGAGCGCCGAGAAGGGCTCGTCCATCAGGATGATGTCGGGGTCGAGCACCAGCGTCTGCGCCAGGCTCACGCGCTTGCGCATGCCGCCCGAGAGCTGGTGCGGGTAGCGGTCGCCGAAGCCGCCCAGGCCGACGCGCTTCAACCACGTCTCGGCTTGCGCGCCGGCATCGAGCGCGCCGCGGAACTCGAGCCCCGCCATCACGTTCTGCGCCGCGGTGCGCCACGGCATCAGGCTCTCGGCCTGGAACATGTAGCCGGCGCGCGCGTTGATGCCCGTGAGCGGCTGGCCGAACACCGTGACCTGCCCGGTGCTCGGCGCGAGCAAGCCGGCGGCCACGTTCAGCAGCGTGCTCTTGCCGCAGCCGGTCGGGCCGACGACCGAGACGAACTCGCCGGCGCCGACCGTGAGGTTCACGTCGCGCACCGCGGTGTAGCGCTGCGACGGGTTGTGCTTGTCGGCGAAGGTGCAGCTGACGTCGGCGAGCTGCAGCGCGGGCGCGGTCACGTCGCTCTCAACCCTTGGGGTACTTGGCATTGGCCTTCTTCACGAACTCGTTGGTGTAGATCGCGCCGAGGTCGATCTTCGCGGCGGCAATCTCCGGGTCGATGCTCGCGAGCGCGCGCCGCGCGGTCTCGGCACCGGCCTCGGGGAAGCTGCCGTCGACCGAGAGCGCGCCCTTGGCCGCGAGGAAGGCGTCGACATACACCGCACGGTCACCCAGCAGATAGCTCTCGGGCACGGCCTTGATGATGTCGCCGGCACCGGCCGCCTGGATCCACTTGTCGGCGCGCACGATCGCATTCGTCAACGCCTGCGCGGTGGCCGGGTTCTTATCGAGAAAGCTCTGCGGTGCGTACAGGCAGCCGGCCGGCATCGGGCCGCCGAAGACCTTGTCGGCCTCGGCGACGACGCGCGTGTCGGACACGACCTTCATGTCGCCCGAACGCAGCAGCAGCGTGATCACCGGGTCGAGGTTGCTGATCGCGTCGATCTGGCCCGAACGCATCGCCGCGACTGCACCGCTGCCCGCACCGACACCGATGATGGACACGTCGGTCGGCTTGAGCCCCGCCTTCGCAAGCACGAAGTTCGCGAGCACGTTCGTGCTGGACCCCGGCGCGGTGACGCCGATCTTCTTGCCCTTGAGCTCGACCACGCTCTTGAAGTTGGGTATCGTCTTCGGGTTCACGCCGAGCACGATTTGCGGCGCGCGCCCCTGGGCCGCAAACGCGCGCAGGCGCTGGCCCTTGATCTGCATGTTGATGGTGTGCTCGAACGCACCCGAGACCACGTCGGCGCTGCCGCCGATCATGGCTTGCAAGGCCCGCGAACCACCGGCGAAGTCGGCGATGGTCACCTCCAGCCCTTCGGCCTTGAAGTAGCCCAGGCTCTCGGCGATGGTCAGCGGCAGGTAGTACAGCAGGTTCTTGCCGCCGACGGCGACGGTGAGCTTGGGCTTCTCGAGTCCCTGGCTCCAGGCCAGGCTGGGCACCGCCAGTGCGGCTGCGGCGGTGGTCACGAAGGTGCGGCGTTGCATGGTCTTGTCTCCGATGGATTCGCCTGCGACTGTAGCGAACGTCGGCACCTGCGCGCACTGTGGTCTGCCCCACCCTGGGGGCGACGCGATTCGCAGACTCAGCCGGCATCGGCTGCCAGCGTCGGCACCGGCACCGTGATCGTGCGGTCGATGCTGCCGTCCTTGCCCTTGTCGACCGTCAGCGTCGCCGTGCCATTGGCGATGACGATGCCCAGCAGCGTCTGCGGCAAGGTGATGGTCCAGCCGCCCGACATGGGCAGGCCGGCTGCCGAGTAAGTCGCGCTGCCGTTCGTGGCCACGGTGTAGCTGAACGCACCATTGGGCAGCGTGGCGGCCAGCGTGTGGCTGCCGTTGTAGCTGCTCGACTGCGGCACGCCCCCTGCCAGCGTCAGCGTGCGCTGGATGTCGATCGCGCTGAGCGTGAAGCTGCTGGCGCGTGCGTTGTAGTGCGTCGTCAAGGTGAGCGAAGGCGCGGTGAGGTGACTGGTCAGCAGCGTGACGCCATCGGTGCCGGTGCTGGCACTGACGGTGCGCGCCACGGTGCCGTTCAGCGTCGCCACACCGCGTGGCAGCGTGACCGACAGGTCGCTCGCCGTCAGGCTCAGCCCGAGCGCGCCGTTGCTCGCGTCGCCGGTCGCAGTCAGCACCGTCATCGCCAGCGCGCCGTCGATCGCGGCCACGCCGGCAGCGCCGCTGCAGGCGGCGAACGACACGGCATACACCTCGCCGGCGTCGAGCTGACCGTTGACCTGGCTGGCCGGCGTGCCGCCGGTGATGGAAACCGTCGCCGTGCCGCCGCCCGGGCAGGCGCGCGTCGTCGCCGCCAGTGCTTGTGCCGACAACGCGCTCGCCCTGCCGTCCCCAGTCGACGCGGTAGCCGTCACGCTGACCATGGCCTGCGCCGCCAGCACGGCGCTGTCGGTCGCGCTCGCGGCATCGCTGGCGATGGTCGTGGCATTCGCCGCATACGCGGTGGCGGTGGCGTCGTCGAGACTGGCATCGGGCGAGCTGCTGTCGCTGCCGCCACCGCCGCAAGCGCTCAGCAGCGCGGCACCGATCGCAGCGGCGAGAACTGATGACCTGGACGTCGTGAAGGTGGTCGACATGGTGGAGGTGCTCCGGTTCGTTGAGTGAGACCAGCGCAGCGGGTCTGCTGTGCGCCTGCCGCCACTGTGCGGCGCAGTCGTCACCGAGCGATGAGCAGCCGGACGACTTGTATGACCAGGTCTTTCAAACCCATGGGCTTGTCATCGATGGTCATCAGCCTCGGCCCGTAGAATGGCTCGCGATGACCCGCCGCCGGCTCTACCTCTGTCTCGCCACGGCGACCCTCGGCTGTGCGCTGCAGCTCGCGCATGCGGCCCCGCCGGGTGCCGCGCCTTCCGCCCCGCGTGCCACCGCCGAACCGGCCGGTGCGGCGTCCGCACCGGTTTCGCTGTCGGCACGCCGCGTCTACGAGCAGGCACGCTCGCAGCTGGTGCAGATCCGCACGGTGCTGAAGGGGCGTGCGAGCCAGACCTCGGTCGGCTCCGGCTTCTTCGTCTCGCGCGAGGGCCACATCGTCACCAATTTCCACGTCGTGGCCGAGGCCGCGCTCAAGCCCGAGCGCCACGACCTCGTCTACGTCACCGCCGACGGCCGGGAAGCGCCGCTGCAGATCCTGCAGCTCGACGTGCTGCACGACCTCGCGCTGCTGAAGGCGGGCGATGCCGGGGGCAAGTCGTTTGACGACGGCAAGACAGGGCGCGTCTTCGACGAGGCCAAGGTCGGGCGCGTCTTCGACGCGCTGGCCTTCCGCACCGACGCGCAACCGTTGTCGCAAGGCGAGCGCATCTACTCGCTGGGCAACCCGCTCGACGTCGGCTTCGCGGTGACCGAGGGCACCTACAACGGCCTGGTCAAGCGCAGCTTCTACCCGCAGATATTCTTCGGCGGATCGCTCAGCGGCGGCATGAGCGGTGGCCCGGCGCTCGACAGCCAGGGCAACGTGATCGGCATCAACGTGGCGCGCCGCGTTGACGGCGAGCAGGTCAGCTTTCTGGTGCCGGCCAGCTTCGCGGTGGCGTTGCTGGCGCGCGGCCGCGACGCGGCACCGATCAAGACCGCCGCCTACGCCACCGTCACCGCGCAGTTGATGCAGCATCAGGCGGCGCTCACCGAGCGCTTCATCCAGCAAGGCTGGAAGCCCGCGACGCACCCGCGCTACCGCGTGCCGGTGCCGGTCGACGACTTCATGCGCTGCTGGGGCAACAGCGACCCGTCGCGCACCGGCGGCCTCGACGTCGAACGCTCCAACTGCGTGATGGACACGCGCATCTTTGTGGGCGACTACACCACCGGCGCGATCAGCGTGCGCCACGAGAGCTACGACGGCAGCAAGCTCGGCACGCTGCGCTTCGCGGCGCGGCACTCGGCGGCGTTTCGCAACGAGGACTTCACGCGCCTGCGCGGCGAGCACCAGACCAAGCCGCAGTGCCACGAAGACTACATCGACCGCGACGGGCTGCCGCTGCGCGCGGTCGTCTGCCTGCGCGAGTACAAGAAGCTGCCCGACCTGTTCGACGTGTCGGTGCTGGTCGCCACGCTCGACCAGAAACAGGCCGGCGTGCAGGGCCGCTTCGACGCGCAAGGCCTGAGCTTCGCGAACGCGCAAAAGCTCGCGAAGCACTACCTGGAGGCCTACGGATGGGCCCGCTGATGCCGGACGACGGTGTGGCCGACAGCGCAACCGCCGCGGGCACCCCGGTGATCGACGTCCTCGACCGCGACGGCCAGGTGCGCCAGACCATCGCCGTGCCGCACTGGCCGCTGCGCATCGGTCGCGCGCTCGACAACGACCTCGTGCTGAGCGACCCGCACGTGGCCGCGCACCACCTGAGCATCGTCGAAGGCGACGCCGGCCTCGTGCTCACTGTGGCCGACACCGTCAACGGCGTGCAGCTCGGCGACCGGCGCTTGCGGCGCGGCGACCAGGCGGCGCTGGCGGACAGCGCCGACGCTGTCGATCTGATCGTCGGCCGCACGCACCTGCGGCTGCGGCTGCCCGGCCAGACCCTCGCGCCCGAGCTCGCGATCGCACCGATAGCGCCGCTGGCGCGGCGCCTCGCGGCCACCGCCGCCGCGGCCCTCTTGCTGCTGGGCAGCGTGCTGTTCGGCACCTACCTCGCCACCGACCCCGACGGCCTGACGCGCGCGATCGGCAGCGCCTTGCTCAGTGCGCTGGTCGGCGCCGCGTTGTGGTGCGGCTTCTGGGCGATGCTGTCCAAGGTCTTCACGCGCCAGGCGCACTTCGGCTGGCATTTGCGCGTGTTCCTGTTCTCGGGCCTCGCGCTGATGGCGTTCGACACCGTGCCCGAGCTCCTCGCGTTCGCGTTCTCGTGGCCCTGGGCGACCGACTTCTCGTTCATCGGCGAGATCGCGGTGGCCGCCGCGGCGCTGTACTTCCACCTGCTCGCGGTCGAGCCCGCGCGCCACCGCGTGCTGAAATGGGTGGCCGCCGTCTGCGCGGTCGTCGGCATCGGGCTGACCTTGTGGTTCAACGTGCAGCGCACCGACCGCTTCGGCGACGAGCTCTACATGACCCACCTGTTCCCGCCGGCACTGCGCGTGGCCAAGCCGGTCTCGACCGACGCCTTCATCAACGGCCTCGCGCCGCTGAAGAAGACGCTGGACAAGAAGGCCAGAGAACCCGCCCGCGGCGACGACACCGGCGCCGCCGAAGAAGATTGAGAATCCCCACCATGAGCTCACCCGCACCGTCGCCTCAGCCCACCCGCACCGCGCTCGTCACCGGCGGCAGCCGCGGCATCGGCGCCGCCGCGGCGCTGCTCGCCGCGCAGCGCGGCTGGGCCGTCGCCGTCAACTACACCAGCGACGCGGACGCTGCGCAGCGCGTCGTCGCACAGGTCCGCGCAGGCGGCGGCACGGCGATCGCGGTGCAGGCCGACGTCAGCGACGAGGCCCAGGTGCTCGCGATGTTCGCCACCGTCGACCGCGAGCTGCCGCGCCTGGGTTCGCTGGTGAACAACGCCGGCGTCGTCGACCTGCAGGGCCGCGTCGACGAGACCACGATGCAGCGCCTGCAGCGCATGTTCGCGATCAACGTGTTCGGCAGTTTCATCTGCGCGCGCGAGGCGATTCGGCGCCTGTCGACCAAGCATGGCGGCCGCGGCGGCACCATCGTCAACCTGTCGTCGGCCGCGGCGCGCATCGGCTCGCCGGGGCAGTACGTCGACTACGCCGCCGCGAAGGGCGCGATCGACGTGTTCACGATGGGCCTCGCCAAAGAGGTCGCGCTCGAAGGCATACGCGTCAACGCAGTGCGGCCCGGCATCATCGAAACCGACATCCACGCCTCCGGCGGCACGCCGGACCGCGCGAAGCAGATGGCGCCGCTGGTGCCGATGCAGCGCGCCGGCAGCGCCGACGAGGTCGCGCAGGCCATCGTCTGGCTGATGTCGGACGCATCGAGCTACACGACCGGCGCCGTCATCGACGTGACCGGCGGACGGTGACCGCGATGGCCACGCTGAACCGCGACCAGACCGGCTGGGAAGAGCTGGCCAACAGCATCAGCCACGGCGTCGGCTTTCTGCTCGCGATCGCGTCGCTGCCGCTGCTGCTGGCCTTCTCGGGGCCGGCCGCGACGGCGATCAACATCGTCGCGATGTGCATCTTTTCGGCGACGATGATGCTGCTCTACGGCGTCTCGACGCTGTACCACGCGCTGCCGGCCGGGCGCGCCAAGACCTGGCTGAACCGCTGCGACCACGCGGCCATCTACCTCTTCATCGCCGGCAGCTACACGCCCTTCGTGCTGGGCGTGCTGCGCGGCGGCTGGGGCTGGTCGCTGTTCGGCGTGGTCTGGGCGATGGCCGTGCTGGGCTTCACCGCGAAGATGTTCAACCGGCTGCGCCACCCGTTGTGGTCGACCGGGCTCTACATCGCGATGGGCTGGGTCGCGGTCGTCGCCGCCGCGCCGCTGATCGCGCGCGTGCCGGGCGCCGGCCTCGCGCTGCTGGTCGCGGGCGGGCTGCTGTACACGGCCGGCGCGGTCGTGTTCCTGTTCGACTCGCGCGTGCGCTTCGCGCACTTCGTCTGGCACCTGTTCGTGCTCGGCGGCAGCACCTGCCACTTCTTCGCAGTGCTCTGGTACGCGCAGTGATCCGCCGCCGCGGCGGGCGCCTCAGCGCCTGCGCGGCGGCGCCTTCGTGGCCACCTTCTTCGCTGCAGCCTTCTTCGCAGGCGCCTTTCGGGCCGCGGCCTTCTTGGCCGGCGCATTCTTCGCCGCCGGCTTCTTCGCGGCCAGCTCGGTCCTGCCGCGGGGCCGGTCGCTGCGCGGCGTGCGGCCGGGCTGCAGACGGCGCGCGAGCTCGGTGAGGCGGTCCGCCGTCAACGCCATCGCCTCGCCGCCCGCCGGCCCCTGCGACAGCGCATCGCAGAAGCGCGAGATCAGGTCCATCTGGCTGACGATGGAGTCGATCTGCGAAGGCTTCACGGTGATGTTCTTGGTCGCATCGGCATAGGCCTTGGCGATCTCCTCGAAGATGACCCGACCAGTGTCGTCGGCGCGGCCCAGGCTGCCCTTGATCAGGTGCTCGACCAGCATCGATTCGGGCTGCGTGACCGCGCCCCAGGTGCCGGATTCGTCGGTGAATTCCTGGTCGGCGCTCTGGCGGCACTGCTGCGCGAGGGCGATCGCGGCGTCCTTGACGGCCGGGCTCGCCCAGTCGGTCAGCGCGTCGAGGGCGAGCCGGTTCAGCGACAGGTAGGGCACGAAGTGACTGCTGCCGGGGCTGCCCTCGGCGCTGCGGTAGGCCTGGATCGCGTGGTCCAGGCAGGCCGTCATCGCCGCGCGCGCGTTGTCGGCATCGGCGGCGTCGAGCCGGCCGGTCAGCAGGCGGCGCGCCTGCAGGCTGGCCTTGCGCTTCCAGGCGCTGCCGCGCAGCGCGCTGCGCACCGAGTTCATCGTGGGCGCGCTGGCCTCGTCCGGGTGGCCGCGCACGGCGGCACCGACCAGCGCGTCGAGACCGTCGAGCCGTTCCAGCGCGAGGTCGATCAGCGCATCGGCGGCGCGCACCGAGACCTCCTTGCTGCGGCCGGCGCCGATCTCGACCTCGGCGCGCTTTTCGCCGAGGCGCGCCTCGACATTGGCGAGTCGTTCGATGTCGCGGATCGGCACGACACCGAGTTCGTCCTCGGCGCGGATCGCCGCCAGAAAGGCCTCGCGCGCCGCTTCGAGCTGGTTCAGCTCGAACCAGGTCACCCCCAGCGCCGAGTGCAGCTGCGGCAGGCTCTTCCAGGCCGGCGGGCAGCGCTGCTTCACGAGCGCGGCGACGTTGTCGGCGCAGAGCTTGATCTCGCGCTCGCTCATCGTGCCGCGGCGGTGCGACAGGTCGGCACGGGCACGCGCGAGGTCGTCGAGCAGTTCGTCGGGCGAGGCGTAGAGGTTGCGCGCGGACGCGCCGACCGCGCCCTGGCCGCGCGGCTCGGCCACCCAGCCCGGGTCGCCGTAGGCCTGGAACGCGCCCCACGTGATGTCGCTGCGGTTGGCCTCCCAGGTGGCGATGCGGGCCGCGAACACGGCATCGCCGAAGGCGTGGCGGCGCAGCAGCAGTTCTTCGTAGAAGGTCTGTCCGAAGCGCCGCGCCGACTCGTCGTTGACGGCCCAGCCGGCGACGACGACACAGCGCACGCCGATCTCGATCAGCTCGCGCGCGACGCTGGCGGCGAGCTTGTTGCCGCTGCGGCCGCCGTCGATCTGGCCGAGGTGGCAGCAGTTCAGGAACACGAGGTCGGGCACGATCTCCATCGCCGCGATCTCGGCCGCGGTGATCAGCAGGCCGTCGGACAGCAGCACGCCGCTGCGGTCGCGGCCATCGGCGTGGCGCAGGTTGAACACGCCGTGGGCCGAGATGTGCAGGATGCGCCAGGGCTGCTGGTACAGCGTGGCGAGCACGCGCGCCGCCGGCTCCTGCACGCCGATCACCGACGCCACCGCGTAGCCCATGCTCGCGAGCACTGCCGCGGTGGCCTGGGCCTCGGCCTGCGCGCCGGGCAGCGCCGGCGGGTCCTGGCCGATCACCGCGACGCCGGTCGCCGACGGGGTCGGGAACGCGGCCGCGAAGCCTGCGGTCGACGGGTTGCCGATCACCAGCGCATTGCGCGAGATCGCCTGGCGCACCTGGGTGCGGAAACGCGTCGACGACAGCTGCCGCACCACGGCCGCGCGCAACGCGAGCGGGCGCCGGTCGTCGTCGGCACGCGCCGGGTCGTCGCGCCGGGCCGGGTCATCGGCCAGCATCAGCTCCCACGGCAGGTTGGCGGTCTGGCCGTCGACGACGAGCACGACACGGTCGAGCTGGCGCGCCGCGTCCTTGAAGTCGTGCGGCACCATCAGCTGGAACAGCATGCGGCCGAAGTCTTCGTTCCAGACCGTGTCGCGGATCTGCTGCGCCACCAGCGCCTCGATCAGGCCCGGCTGGCGCTGCTGCATCACCGACTCGGCGCGGGCGCGCTGGCCGACATAGAGAAAGCGCAGCTTGTCGGCGTAGAGCGGACCGCGGGTCGAGCCCGCAGCGTCCCCCACGACGGACGCAGTTCGCCGGCGGTCGCCGGTGGCCGGGCAATCGCCATCGTCGTCGTCCGCATCGGTGATGATCAGGCGCGGCCAGTAGCTCGAGGCGCTGTTGTCGAACAGGCGCTGGCGTGCGCCCTCGCCGCGCACCAGGTCGCCGCGGGTGACGAGCGTCGCGCCCTGCTTCTCGGCCTGGGCCGCGAGCCGGTCGGTCAGCTGGCGCAGCGCATAGACCGCGGTGATCGCGGTGTCGACGTAGAGCTCGATGATGTCGAGCCGGGCGATGCGGATGTTCAGCCGCGTGGTCTCGAAGAAACGCGCATTGGCCTCCATCACGCCGCGCACCAGCGACTCGACCGATGCGCCGACGGTGAGGTTGGCCGACGAGTTGTAGCCCAGCAACAGCGTCGCCAGCGGCACCTCGCGGTCGCCCTTGCCGAGCACGTCGACGATCTGCAGCAAATAGCGCAGCGCGCCGGTGCGCACCGACTCGGTCAGCTCCGCGGGGCTCAAGGCGCCCTCGTAGCGGCCCAGCCCGGTGACGACGGCGCCGGTCAGGCTGCCGCGCTCGCGCTCGAACGCGTTGGGCACGCGCAGCACCACGGTCGCGGTGCCGCGCTGGCCGGCGTAGAGCCCGAGCGTGTGGCGCTCGCTCAGGTCGCCCGACAGCAGCTCGCGGTCGACCAGCGCCTCGGCGCCGGCGATCGGGTCCTGCTCGTAGTGGCCGACCATCACCGGCTTCGCGAGGAAGCGCAGGTCCATCGCCTTGACCGCGACCTCGAGGCGGCGCCGCGGCCGCGGCGGCACGCGGTTGCGCAGCGAACCGCCCATCAGGCCGCGCTGCAGCGCGTCGGGGTCGTCGGCGGTAGGCGGGCCGGCGTCGTAGGCGATGGGCAGCGGCTGCTCGATCGCGCGCGAGGCCGGCGGCTGCGCGCTCAGCAGCGCGGTCGTGCCCGAGGTCAGCAGCTCGGTCAGGGCCGGGAAGTACTCGACCGTGGACGGCAGGTCGCCGTGCTGTGCCGGCAGGTAGTAGAAGCTGCCGATGCCGCCGATGCGGCCCGAGTCCCAGCTCACGGTGCCGTCGCCGCGCGTCGTGCCTATCATCTTCAGGCGCGTGCCGCCGTTGCCGTCGGGCTCCTCGCGCACGCCGCAGGGCGTGTTGCGCGCGACGCCGAACACGTAGACGCTCTTCTTCTCGTACTCGTCCGGCAAGGCGGGCCGGTCCTTGCCGTCGGCCGTCCAGAGCCAGCTCGCCGAGTCGAGCACCGGTTGCGCCGGCGTGCCGGCCCGCTGGTTGCCGAACCAGAAGTCGGTGACCTTGCTCTTCAGGTCGACCCAGGTCTGCGCGTCCTGGTAGTCGCGCAGATCGCCGCCGTCGGCCTGACCCTGGAAGGTGTCGACGAAGCCACGCTTGGGCAGCAGCTGCAGCGCGCCGCGGAAGCCGGCGACGATGTCCAGCACCTCCTGCATGCTGTGCGTGAGGTCGAGCCGCACCAGCGTGCGCAAGGTGTCGCCCTTGCCGATGACGTTCTCAACCATCGAGTGCGCGCCCTGGTTGGGCGTGCCCAGCATCACGAGGCGCGCGCCGTCGCGCGCCATCAGCGCGTCCATCACCGAGCGGCGCTTGTGGATGGCGGCGCGCACGACCAGGCCGCCCATGCTGTGCGCGAGCAGGCGGATCGGTGCGTCGCTTTCCTTCATCAGCCGGTCGAGGAACTCGCCCAGGCGCTCGGCCAGCACGTCGAGCGGCTGGCGCCAGTCGTAGGGGAAGCGCTCGACGCGGTGGCTGCTCGCGAGGTGCTCGCAGACCTTGCCGTAGAACATCGCGAACAGCTCCTCGGCCTCGACGTTCGGCCGCCCCCAGGCGATCTTCGCGAGGCCGCCGCTGGCTATGTCGAGCGGGTCGAACCAGACGCGGTCGTCGCCGCCCGCCTGCAGGTGCGAGCCCATCACGCCGGGCAGCACGACGACGACCGGCCGCTTCGGGTCGCCCACGTCGCGGCTGCGCGCGGCGTTCGCGAGCGCACTCGCGTAGTCGTCGGCGCTGGGCAGCGCGCGGAAGGTGTCGAGCGTGGCCGGGTCGTCGCTGACGAACCAGTCGCGCAGCGCCGCGCGCGTGTCGATGTTGGTGAAGTAGCGGAAGTGCGAGACATCGGCACCGCGGTCGAACAGCACGCGCGAGCCGGCCTTGGGCGCGATGCCGGCGAGCATGGACGGCGTGTTGACGACGAGGTCGTTGTCTTCCTTGTCGAACAGCAGGAAGTCGGTGAGCAGGATGCCCAGCCGCTTCAGCAGGTTGCCGCCCTGGATGTCACCGGCGATCACCGACATCGCGATGCCGGGTTTCACCGGCGCGTCGCGCAGCAGCCGCGCCATCGGCGAGTCGGGCAGCATGGCCTCGATGCCGGGCACCAGATGGGCGTTGGTGCGGTTCTTCGCGATCTCGATCACGACGCGCTTGAAGGCCGAGTAGATCGGGCTGCCGAAGAAGAAGGGCACCGCACCGATCAGCGTCAGCAGGCCCGACAGGAAGACGTCGAAGTTGCCGCTGGCCAGCAGCGTGCCGTTGGCCGGGCTCGCCGCGCGCACGTAGCGCTGCACGGTGACCTGGCGCTCGCGCATCAGCTTGGCCAGCGCACGCAGCTGCAGGCGCTGCGCGGCGTGCGCGTCCTTCAGCTCGTCGAGCACGCGCTTCGACTCCTGCGGGTCGGGGTCGCCGGTGCCGGGGAAGGCGTATTGGTAGCGGTCGATCAGCGCGTCGAAGTCGCCCAGGCACAGCAGGTCGGCGACCAGGCCGCCGCGCGAATGCGAGGCCAGGCAGACCTGTGCACCGCGCGGCAGCGCAGCGACGAGCTGCATCGCGTTCTCGATCGGGCTTTCGGACAGCGTGCGGTGCTCGAAGCCGTAGATGCCGCCCGGAAAGCGCGCCTCGAGCGCGCCCCACAGGTCGCGGTCGCCGGTGCGCAGATCGCCGAAGCTGCCCAGCGTGCTCGAGCCGGTGCCGTGCACGAACACCAGCATCGCATGGCGCGCGGGATCGGCCTGCGGCGCATCTTTCGCGTCGACGAGTTTGGCCTCGACCAGGTCGGCGGGTTGGCCGGTGGCGCCGACCCAGCGGTACAGGCCCGGCGCCTGCGCGAGCCGGTCTTCGATCGCGCGCATCAGCACCTTGGTCCCCAGCCAGCTGACGCCCAGCTCGGCCTTGTTCTGCAACTGGCCGAGCGCCGCATCGATGATGGCATCGGGTGCGGCGCCGACCGCCAGCGTGAAGACCTTGCTGATCAGCCCACCCAGTGCATCGCCGAGGCCGCGGCCGGGCGCGGCGCCCTCGGCGCGCAGCTTCTCGAGCAGGATGGTGTCGCCGTCCAGCATCTCCGGGTGCGTCTGGCGCAGCGTCGCGCGCAGTCGCGCGGCGCTGGTGACGAGCGTGCCGCCGTCGGCCAGCTCGAGCACGATGACCTCGTCGGGCTGGGCCTGGTGGGTCTGGCGCACCACGCCGACCGCGCTGCCGCGCGCCGCGGGGCCGACGTCGAAACTGCGCACCGGCGTCAGGTAGCCAGCGGGCAGGAAGATGTCCTCGCCACTGCCGGCCGAGCGCGCGGCGCCCATCAAGGCGCTGGGCAGGGCCGCGTCGGTTTCGCGGCCGGTCAGCGCGAGCACGACAGGGCGGTTCGGGGCGGTGGGGTCGGCCATCGTTGTCTCCTTCTTGTGTTTTGTGCCGCGGCCCAACGCCGCGGTGCGCCCACCTCAGACGGTGAACGGCGTCTGCGCCACGAAGTTTGCGGCCTGGCCCAGCGTGAACAGGTTCGGTGATTGCGTGGGCGGCAGCCCGGCGCGCACGCGGCTGTGGAAGCTCGCGTAGTTGCCGGTGAACGCGCCGTGGTTCCAGACCTTGAGCACCTGCTCGGTGAACGCGCCGTTGTGGTCGCCGTCCATCGAGGTCTGGTTGTCCTGGCAACCCGAGATCAGCAGCACGGCCGGCTTGAACTTGCCGACCACCGCGGTGGCGTGGGCCGCTGCACCGACCTGCGCCAGGGCCGCGTCGGGGTCGACAGGCTGATTGCGCGTGGCCTTCGCGACATCGCGCTGCAGTTGGTCGTAGAAAGCCTGGTGCTCGGCGTAGACGCGCCGCGCCACGGTGTCGGGCATCAGCTTGACGCGCTGGCCGGGCGGCGGTGGCGGTGGCGGCAGGTCACGCGTGACGCTGCCACTGTGGCAGCTGTCGGACAGCACGAGGACGCGCACGCCCGCACTGAAGCGGCTCAGCTCGAGGTAGAGCTCGTCGTCGATCAGCTGGCCGTCGTAGAGGCACCAGGTCTCGTCCTGGTGGTCGGGCTCGTCGCCATCGAGATCGGGCACCTGGCCGCCATGACCGGAATAGGTCATGAAGAACAGGTCACCCGACTTGAGCGCCTTGGCCACGCTGCGCATCGCCGCAAGCACGTGGGCGCGCGTCGCCTTCTTGGTCAGCAGCACGGTGGACTTCATGCGCTTGGACTTGGCGATCGCCGCCATGTCGTTCGCGTCGAACTCGCAGGCCGCGAGCGGCCCGTCCCAACCGCTGTAGGCCGCGGCGCTGACCGCGTTCAGGCCGATGTGCAGCGAGATGCCCGTAGGGGCTTTGCTGGCCGCGGTGGCTTTGCTGACCATGGTGGGTGTCCTTGTGGGTGGCCGGGCCGGCGCCCGGTGCGCGGCATGATGGGCGTGCCCTCGGAGGGGCGAAAGCCCTAGATCATGGGGCGCAGATTGTGCCAACGCGTTCGCACGCCGAGAATCTGATGACCTGCGGTCGAAACCCGCCGCCCTCGCACGTCATGGGGCAGGCGCGACATGTCGCCGCGCCACCAACCGGAGCACACACGATGAAGTACCTGGTGATGATCTACGCGAGCGAAACCGCAGAGTCCAAGATGACGCCCGAGGAGACCGGCAAGATCCTGCAGGCCTACGGCGCCTACATGGACGCGATGGGCAAGGCCGGCGTGCTGCTGGGCAGCGAGCGCCTGCGGCCGACGGAAGAAGCCACCTCGGTGCGCGTCAAGGGCGGCAAGACCGAAGTGCTGAACGGCCCCTACGCCGAAACCCGTGAGCAACTCGGCGGCTACTGCCTGATCGACGTGCCCGACCTCGACGCCGCGCTGTCGTGGGCCGCGCGCTGCCCGAGCGCGGGCTACGGCACGATCGAAGTGCGGCCGATCTGGGAGATGTGAGCCAACCCGCGGCCGCGGCCGCCGAGGCTGCGGCGCGGCGCAGCTACGGCAAGCTGGTCGCCTTTCTCGCCGCGCGCACGCGCGACGTGGCCGCGGCCGAGGACGCGCTGTCGGCCGCGTTCGAATCCGCGTTGCGCGACTGGCCGGCTAACGGCGTGCCAACCAGCCCCGAAGGCTGGTTGCTGACGGCCGCGCGCCGCCAGCTGATCGACGCCGCGCGCCGCCACAAGACACGCGACAACGCGGTGCCCGACCTGCTGCTGCTCGCCGACGTGTCGACCGACGACGCGACGCCGCGCATCGTCCCCGACGACCGCTTGCTGCTGATGTTCGCCTGCGCGCACCCGGCCATCGAAGCAGGCGTGCGCGCGCCGCTGATCCTGCAGACCGTGCTCGGCTTCGACGCCGCGACCATCGCGTCGGCGTTTCTCGTCGCACCGGCGACCATGGGCCAGCGCCTGGTGCGGGCCAAGGCGAAAATCAAGCAGGCCGGCATCCCGTTTCGGCTGCCCGAGCACGACGACCTGCCGCAGCGGCTGGCGACCGTGCTCGACGCGATCTACGCCACGTTCACCGAAGGCTGGTCCGACCCGGCCGGCACCGAGGCGCGGCGCCGCAACCTCGCCGACGAGGGCATCTGGCTCGGCCACCTCGTCACCGTGCTGATGCCCGACGAGCCCGAGGCGCTGGGCCTGCTCGCGCTGATGCTGCACGCGCAGGCCCGCCGCGGCGCGCGCCGCGATGCACACGGCGGCTACGTGCCGCTGGACGCGCAAGACCCGGCGCAATGGGACGGCGGCCTGATCGACGACGCCGAGGTCCTGCTGCGGCGCGCCAGCCGCCTCGGCCCGATTGGCCGCTACCAGCTCGAGGCCGCGGTGCAGTCGGCCCACGTGATCCGCCGCCGCACCGGCCGCGCCGACTGGGCCGCGATCGCGCAGCTCTACGACGCGCTGCTCGCGCTGACCGGCTCGCCGGTCGTCGCGGTCAACCGCGCCGTCGCGGTCGCCGAGACACGCGGCGCAGCCGCCGGGCTCGCCGCGCTGGACGAGCTCGCGGGCGACCCGCGCCTGGCGGACTACCAGCCGTACTGGGCCGCGCGCGCCGGCCTGCTCGCGCGGCTGCCCAACCTGTTGCAGGCCGACGCGGCCTACCAGCGCGCGATCGGCCTCGAAGCCGACCCGGCGGTGCGGCGCTTTCTGCAAACGCGGCGCGACGCCCTGCACGCGCGCTGACCGACCGTTCGCGGCGCGCGCTGTCGGCTCGCACCGCGCAACTGACGATTCGTCGCGTGCCGCTGGCGGTGCGCGAGGCCGTGGCTAGCATGGGCCCATCCCATCACCAGGAGCGAGCGATGCTGGCAGCCCAAGGTCTGCGCAAGTCGTACGGCGCGCGTGCCGCCGTTGTCGACGTCAGTCTGCACGTACACGCCGGCGAGGTGCTGGGCCTGCTCGGGCCGAACGGCGCCGGCAAGTCCACCACGGTCGGCATGCTGTGCGGCCTGGTCACGCCGGACGCCGGCAGCGTGACGATCGCCGGTGCCGGCATCGCCGCCGACGCGAATGCGTTCAAGCGCCGCATCGGCCTGGTGCCGCAGGACCTGGCGCTGTACGAGGACTACAGCGCGCTGGCCAACCTCGAACTCTTCGGCGCGCTCTATGGCCTGCCGCACGCGCTGCTGAAGCAACGTGCTGCCGCGGTGCTCGCCCTCGTCGGCCTCGCCGACCGCGCCGGCGACAAGCCGGCGACCTTCAGCGGCGGCATGAAGCGGCGCCTGAACATCGCCTGCGCGCTGGTGCACGACCCCGACGTGCTGTTGCTCGACGAGCCGACCGCCGGCGTCGACCCGCAAAGCCGCAACGCGATCTTCGACAGCCTGGAAGCGCTGAAGGCGCAGGGCAAGGCGCTGGTCTACACGACGCACTACATGGAGGAGGCCGAGCGACTCGCCGACCGCATCGTCGTCATCGACCACGGCCGCGTCGTCGCGAGCGGCACGCAGGCCGAGCTCGCACGCACGCTGCCGAGCACCGAGACGCTGGAGCTCGAGCTGACCGGCGCGCCCGATGCACTGCTGCTGCAGACGCTGGCCGCACTGCCCGGCGTGCGCGCGGTGCAGCACGGCACGCGCCACGCCAACCTCGAAGACGTGTTCCTGGCCCTGACCGGCCGCCAGTTGCGCGACTGAGCGCCACCGCAACGCGACTGAAAGCAAGCACCCATGAATGCATTGACCGCTCTCGTCCGCAAGGACCTCGTGCTGTACTTCGCCGACCGCCGCGCGCTCATCATGAGCATCGTCGCGCCCATCGTCATCGCCGCGTTCTTCGGCTTTCTGTTCGGCAACGGCGACAGCAAGCCAGCGCACATCGAGGTCGCCATCACCGACCTCGACCGCAGCACGCTGTCGGCGCAGATCGTCGCGGCGCTGCACGCCGACACCACCTTCACGGTGACCGACGCCGACGAGGCCCAGGCCGCCGCGCTCGTCAAGGCCGGCAAGGTGCCGGCCGCGGTGGTGTTGCCGGCCGGCTTCGGCGAACAGGCCGGCCGCGCGCTGTTCGGCGGTGGTGCCAAGCCCGAGGTCGTGCTGCGCTACGACCCGTCGCAGGCGATGGCACTGCAGGTGGTGCGTGGCCTGCTCGCACAGCACGTGATGCAGAACGTGATGCGCTCGGTCGTCAGCGGCGCGAGCCCGGTGTTCACCGACCTGCGCGAACGCGCGCTGCACGACCCAGCCCTGCCCGAGGACCGGCGGCGCGACCTGACCGCGATGTTCGACAGCATCGCGAAGGTGCAGGCCCCGGCGGACGCCGCCACACCGGCTGCCGGCGCTTCGGCCGGCAGCGGCGGCGGTTTCACGATCCCCTATGCCACGCGCGAGGAAGAAGCCGGCGCCCGCCCCGAGAAGAAGTACAACAGCTTCTCGCATTCCTTCGTCGGCATGGGCGTGCAGTTCGTGCTGCTGATGGGCGTGGACATCGGCATCGCGCTGCTCGCGATGCGCCGCCTCGGCCTGTGGAAGCGGCTGCGCGCGGCGCCGCTGTCGCGCACCACGCTGCTGGCGAGCCGCGTCGTCAGCTGCGCGCTGATCGCCCTGTTCTCGATGGCGGCGGTGTTTGCGGTGGCGATCGTGGCCTTCGGCATGCGCATCGACGGCAGCGCGTTCGGCTTCGTCGGCGTGCTGATCGCGTTCGCGCTGATGACCGCGGGCTTCGGCCTGCTGATCGCCGCGCTCGGCAAGACGCCGGAGGCGACCCGCGGCCTCGCGATCCTGATGACGCTGCTGATGGTGATGCTGGGCGGCGCGTGGGTGCCGGCCTTCATCTTCCCGGCCTGGCTGCAGAAGGTCTCGCTGGCGGTGCCGACCCGCTGGGCCGTCGACGGGCTGGACGCGATGAGCTGGCGCGGCCTGCCCTTCGAGGCCGCGCTGCCGTCGATCGCGGCGCTGCTGGGCTTTGCCGCGGTCTTCACGGCGCTCGCGCTGTGGCGCTTCGAATGGGAAGAGTGAGGCGCGCCGCGCGGCTCAGCGCCGCTCGACGATCACGGGCACCAGCTGCAGACCGTCGCGGATGCGCTCGGCCGCGACGCGCGCATCGTTGCGGCTCGGATAAGGCCCGGCCTGCAGGCGGAACAGCGACGCGTCGCTGAACACCGCGAGCAACGGCGAGAGCCAGTCGAGCTCGGCGCCGACGCGCTGCTGGAAGCTCTCGGCACCTTCGCGCTGGCGGAACGCGCCGAGCTGGACCCAGAAGCCGCGCGCCGGCGTGGTGTAGGCGCGGGCCACCGGCGCATCGGCGACGGGCGCGGTCGACGCCGAGGTGTCGGGGGTCGCGGCCACGACCTCGGTGGGGAGCGGCGTCGACGCTGGCGTTGACGGCGGCGAGGGCAATGTCACCGGCGCCGTCGACACCATCGCCACAACCGGCGCGGTCACCGCGGCCGGCACCACCACCGACTCGGACGGCGGCGCGGTCGCCGCGACGGCCTCGGTGGCCGGCGTGTCGCGGCGCCAGGCGCCGGTGCGGATGTCGTCGAAGGTGATGCGCTGCAGCTCGACGGGCGCGACGCCGCGCAGCAGGTCGAGCTTCAGCGCCGCGGTGTAGCTCAGGTCGACGATGCGACCCGCATGGAACGGCCCGCGGTCGTTGACGCGCACGACGACCTCCTTGCCGTTGGCCGGGTTGCGGATGCGCGCGTAGCTCGGGATCGGCAGCGTCGGGTGCGCGGCCGTCATCGCGTACATGTTGTAGACCTCGCCGCTCGCGGTGCGCTTGCCGTGGAATTTCTTGCCGTACCACGAGGCCAGGCCGCGTTCGGTGAACTTTGCATCGCCCGTGATCGGCACGTAGCTGCGGCCGAGCACGTCGTAGGGCTTGTTCGGGCCGCCGTTGCGGATGGGTTCGAGTCGGGGCTCGGCGTCGGGCACACGGGCCAGGTCGGACGGCGGGTTGGTCTCGGCGCCGTCGCGATCGGACCCGCGCGGTGCGGTCCCCGGACCGGACGCGCAGCCCGCCAGCACGAGCACGGCCATCAACAGCAGCCCAGGGGCGACCCACGACACTGCCCATCGCGATGCGGTGAACCTCATGCGCGCGACCATACACGACGGGGCGGCGAAAGTCGCATGGCAAACTCCCCGCCGCCCAGGGACGGCGCGCATTCACTCACAACAAATTCAAATGAACACGACCGAAGTCTTCCTGATCGCGATGCTGATCATCTTCACGGTGCCCTACCTGATCTGGCGGCTCGCGCGCACCGACTACTTCGCGCCGCTGGTGGTGGTGCAGATCGTCACCGGCATCCTGCTCGGGCCCGGCGTGCTCGGCGCGGCCTTCCCCGACTACTACAAGTTCGTCTTCAACCCTCCGGTGATCGCCGCACTGAACGGCATCGCGTGGTGGGCGGTGATGGTGTTCGTGTGGATCGCCGGCATCGAGCTCGACCTCGGCCAGGCCTGGAAGCACCGGCGCGAAAGCGGCATCACCGCGGGCCTGGCGCTGGGCGTGCCGCTCGCGTTCGGCAGCATTGCCGCGATGGGCATGCTGACGGTCGACGGCTGGGTGGGTGCGAAGGCGATGACCTGGCAGTTCGTGGTCGGCATCGGCATGTCGTGCGCCGTCACCGCGCTGCCCATCCTGATCCTGCTGATGGAGAAAATAGAGATCCTGCGCCAGCCCATCGGCCAGCGCATCCTGCGCTACGCGAGCGTCGACGACATCGCGATCTGGGGTGTGCTCGCGCTGATCCTGATGGACTGGACGCGCGTCGGGCGGCAAGCCGCCTTCCTCGCTGCGTTCGCGATCGTCGGCTTTCTGTTCCGCCAGCTGATGGTGCGCATCCCCGAGCGCGACCGCTGGTACGCCGGCCTGATCTGGCTCGCCGGCTGCGGCTTCGGCGCCGACTGGTCGGGGCTGCACTACATGGTCGGCGCGTTTCTCGCCGGCGCGATCATGGACTCGCACTGGTTCGACCAGAAGCAGATGGACTGGCTGCGTCACAACGTGCTGCTGGTCGTGATGCCGGTGTTCTTCTTGAGCACCGGGCTGCGCACCAACTGGAACGTCGGCGGCGCGGCGGTGTTCATCGCGGCGGCAGCCATGCTGGTCGCATCGGTCAGCGGCAAGCTGGTCGGCACCCACCTGGCCGGGCGCATCCTGAAATGGCAGCCCGGCGAAGGCGCGCTGATCGGCTGGCTGCTGCAGACCAAGGCACTGATCATGATCATCTTCGCCAACGTGCTGCTCGACAAACAGATCATCACCAACGAGACCTTCACCGCGCTGCTGCTGATGGCGGTGGCGAGCACGATGCTGACGGTGCCGGTCGTGTCGCCGATGCTGGTGAAGATGAAGGAGATCGTGTTCCGCTCAAAGTAACCGAGGTCGCGCGGCAACAGTGGCTGCTGCCGAGGGCGTCGCTCAACCCGCCGCGGCCAGCCTTCGCTGCCCGCCACGCAAGCGCGCCAGCAGGAACAGCACGATCGTCAGGTTCAACAGGTTCCACCCGATGCCGTTCAGAAACGCCGCGTGGTACGAGTCCGTCAAATCGAACACCTTGCCCGACATCCAGCCGCCCAGCGCCATGCCGAACAGCGTCGCCATCAGCACGGTGCCGACGCGCGCACCGGCCTCGGCGGGCGGAAAGTGCTCGCGCACGATGATCGCGTAGCTCGGCACGATGCCACCCTGGAACAGCCCGAACAGCGCCGAGATCACGTACAGCGACACCAGCCCGTCGAAGGGCAGGAACAGCAGCAGCGCAACGCCCTGCAGCACCGAGCCGAGCAGCAGCGTGCGCAGGCCGCCGATGCGGTCGCAGATCAGGCCCGAGACGATGCGGCTGACGATGCCCGCGGCCAGCATCAACGACAGCATCAGCGCACCCTGCGCGGCGCCGTAGCCGAGGTCGCCGCAGTACGCGACGATGTGGACCTGGGGCATCGCCATCGCGACGCAACAGGCGACACCCGCGATGCACAGCAGCGTCTGTGCGTGGCCCATGCTCAGGCCGAACGGCCGCGTCGACGGCACCGGCGCGTTCGCCGCGCCGGCGGCGGCGAGCTCCAAGGCCGGTGGCCGCGGGCGCAAGGCCAACGCGAGCAGCGCCATCGTGACCGCGCAAAAGATGCCGGCGCCGATGTAGGTCGGGCGCCAGCCGACGGTCTCGACGAAGTGCTGCACGACGGGCGGCCACACCGCGCCGGCCAGGTAGTTGCCGCTCGCGCAGATCGCGACCGCGATGCCGCGCCGGCGCACGAACCACAGCGAGGTGTCGGCGACCAGCGGCGCGAAGATGGCCGAGCTGCCGAACGCGCCCATCAACACGCCGTGCGCGAGCGCAAAGCCGATCAGGCTGCCCGCCATGCCGGCGGCGACGAAGCCCAGGCCCAGGCCGGCGGCGCCGATCAACACGACCCACATCACGCCGAAGCGGTCGGCGAGCTTGCCCATCGCGATGCCGCCGAGGCCGAACCCGACCATCATCAGCGTGTAGGGCAGCGAGGCCTCGGCGCGCGCGACGCCGAACTCGGCCTGTACCGCGGGCAGCACGACCGCGATCACGTACATCGCACCGCTGCCGATGGTCATCAGCAACAGCACGACGACCAACCGCAGCCAGGCGTAACGCGAGTCGGTGGCGTGCTGCGGCATGGCGCTGCGGGCGATCAACGCGGCCGGTGCATGCGAAACAGCTGCTCCGGGCCGATGCTGAAATAGTCGGCGGGGCCGCCGCCGCGCAGGATGGGCTGGCCGGCCGCGGTGTCGTAGATGCCGTCTTTCAGCAGCGCGCGGGCGATGTGCACCGCGACGACCTCGCCCAGCGTCAGCCAGGTCGAGACGGCGACGCCGTCCGCACCTTGCAGCTGGATGATCTGCGTCACCCGGCACTCGAACGACACCGGGCTCTCAGCCACACGGGGTGCGCCGATCAGGCGCGACGGCACCGGCGTCAACCCCGCGAGCTCGAACTCGTCGACCTCGGGCGGCACGCCCGCACAACTCGCGTTCATCGCCTCGGCCAGCGGGCGGGTCGCGAGGTTCCAGCCGAACTCACCGGTCTCGCGCACGTTGTGCAACGTGTCCTTCGCACCGGTGCTGGCGAAGCCGACGATGGGCGGCGTGTAATTGAAGGCGTTGAAGAAGCTGTACGGCGCGAGGTTGAGCCGGCCCTGCGCGTCGCGCGACGAGATCCAGCCGATCGGCCGTGGGCCGACGATGGCGTTGAACGGGTCGTGCGGCAGGCCGTGGCCGAGGCGCGGTTCGTAGAAATGCATCGCACTGTCGGACATGGCGTCGGCCCTTTCGATCGCCGCGATGTTACGCGCGGCCGTGCACCGCTCAGGCCGCATCAGCCGGCACGCTGCGGACCTGGTTGCGGCCGGCGCACTTGGCCTCGTACAGCGCGCGGTCGGCGGCCTTGACGAGGCCGGTCGCGGTGGCGTCACCAGTCGGTGTGGTGCCGGCCACGCCGACGCTGACGGTGACGACGCCGAACGGGCTGTCGGGGTGCTCGATGCGCAAGGCCTCGACCGCCGCACGCAGCCGCTCGGCGACGACGTGGCCGCCGGCCGCGTCCGCGTCCTGCACCAGCGCGATGAACTCCTCGCCGCCGTAGCGCGCCAGCACGTCGCCCGGGCGCACCAGCGCCTCCTGCAGCACGCGCGCGACCTGGCGCAGGCAGACGTCGCCGGTCGGGTGGCCGCAGCGGTCGTTGAGCAGCTTGAAGTGGTCGATGTCGATCATCAGCACCGCCAGCGGCCGGCTGGTGCGCAGGTCACGGCGCCACACGCGGTCGAGCGCCTGGTCGAGAAAGTAGCGGTTCGGCACGCCGGTCAAGGCGTCGGTCCAGGCGATGGTCTGGAGTTCGGAGCGCTCGCGCTGCAGCGTGTCGCCGCGCTCGATGTGCGTCATCTGCGCGACCGTGTTGCGCAGGCCGTAGCCGATCACCGCGATCAGGATGCCGGCGACACCGGCCGCGTAGTTGACGCGGATCAGGAACAGCGAGACGACCAGCAGCACCCCCGCAAGCACCAGCGGGCTGGCGACACGCACCGCGCGCACCAGCTTCGGCCACGGGTGCAGCGGCATCACGGTCACCGGCCCGCGCAGCGCGAACGACGCGATCAGCGCGAACGACAGCGTGATCAGCACACCGTATTCGGGGCCGAAGCGCGGGTCGCCGGCGACCACGTGGTTGTTCAGCACGATCAACGCACTGTAGAGCGCCAGGTAGAGCGTGAGCGAGCGGAACAGGTCGCGTTCGGCGTCGTCGTCGGCGGCGACCCAGCGCACCGCCGCCCCGCTGAGCAGCAGGAGATTCTCCGCATCCTCCAGCCCGACCATTACCAGCACACCCGCCAGGTCGGGCGCGCCGCGCGCCGTCAGCATCGCCCAGGCCAGCAGAAAGTACGCGATGCCCAGCGTCAGCGCGTGCACGCCGTCGATCACGCGAACGAGCTGGCGCCCCGCCGGCTGCCACTCGCTGGCAATCAGGAAGGCGATCGGCACGGCCGCCAGGTTGAACCCGAGCGCGCTGTTGCGGTACATCAGGTTGGCGTGGCCGAGGACCATCTCCTCCCACAGGTTGCTGAACGCCCCCAGCGACCAGGTCGCCAACCCGACGGCCAGCACGAACCAGGCGGCGCGCGCGGGCGGCAACTCGGAGCGCCCGCGCCAGGCACAGGCGGCGGCGGCCAGCAGCGGGGCGGCGACCATCAGGACGTATGCGGCAGGCCCGGCGAGGTGGGGGAGGAACACCAGGAGGGCGGCCTCCGACAGCAGAAAGACAACGGGAAGCAGGATGGCCATGAAAACGGAGAGAGGGCGGCAGCCCGAGGTTACATGGTATGTCGACCACCGGAACGAACCGTCGCGCAAGCCCCGCGCGCAGGCGTGACGCCCCGCACGTGGCAGACTCCGGCGATGCCCGCTTCCCCGCTGCGCGTGCTGTCGCTCATCCCGCCGATGACGCAGCTCAACACGCCCTATCCTTCAACCGCCTACCTGACCGGCTTTCTGCGCTCGCGCGACCTCCATGCCGAGCAGCAAGACCTGGCACTGGCGCTGGTGCTCGAACTGTTCTCGCCCCACGGCCTGCGTTCGGTGCGCGAGTGCATCCAGGCCCTGCCGGCCGATGCGCGCACGGCGCGGGTGCAGGCCTTCGACGCGCAGTTCGACCGTTACCTCGCGACCATCGCCCCGACCATTGCCTTCCTGCAAGGCCGCGACACGACGACGGCGCACCGCATCTGCAGCCGCGCCTTCCTGCCCGAGGGCGCGCGCTTCGAGTCGCTCGATGTCTACATCGATCCGAATGACGATGGCAGCGGCGGCGACCCGCTCGCCTGGGCCTTCGGCGCGCTGGGCCTGGCCGACCGCGCGCGCCACCTCGCGACGCTGTACCTGAACGACATCGCCGACGTGTTGCGCGACGCGGTCGACCCGCGCTTCGAGTTCGTGCGCTACGCCGAGTCGCTCGCGCAGAGCCAGCCGACCTTCGACCCGCTGGCCGACGCGCTGGCCGCACCGCCCAACCTCGTCGACCGCACGCTGATCGCGCTGACGCTGGCCGCGGTGCAGCGGCACGCGCCGACGCTGGTGCTGATCTCGGTGCCCTTCCCCGGCTCGGTCTACGCGGCGTTTCGCATCGCACAGGCGATCAAGGCGCATGACGCCAGCATCGTCACGGTGCTGGGCGGCGGCTTCGTCAACACCGAGCTGCGTGAACTGACCGACGTGCGCGTGTTCGACCATTTCGATTTCGTCACACTCGACGCCGGCGAGCGCCCGCTGCTGGCGCTGATCGAACACCTCGAAGGCCGGCGCTCGGCGCAGCGCCTGGTGCGCACCTTCAAACGCGATGGCGACGCGGTGCGCTACGTCAACTGGATCGAGGCCGACATCGCCTTCGCCGAGGTCGGCACGCCGACCTGGGACGGCCTGCCGCTGGACCGCTACCTGTCGCTGCTCGACATGCTGAACCCGATGCACCGGCTGTGGTCCGACGGGCGCTGGAACAAGCTCACGGTCGCGCACGGCTGCTACTGGAAGAAGTGCAGCTTCTGCGACGTGAGCCTGGACTACATCTCGCGCTACGAGGGCGCGTCGGCCGTCACGCTGGTCGATCGCATCGAGGCCATCGTCAACGAGACCGGCCAGACCGGCTTTCACTTCGTCGACGAAGCTGCGCCACCCAAGGCCTTGAAGACACTGGCCGCCGAGCTGCAGCGCCGGCAGCTGGCGATCTCGTGGTGGGGCAACATCCGCTTCGAGAAGTCGTTCAGCCCTGCGCTGTGCCAGCAGCTCGCCGACAGCGGCTGCATCGCGATCTCGGGCGGCCTCGAGGTGGCATCAGACCGGCTGCTGACGCTGATGAAGAAGGGCGTGTCGGTCGAGCAGGTCGCGCGCGTGACCAAGGGCTTCAGCGACGCCGGCATCCTGGTGCACGCCTACCTGATGTACGGCTTTCCGACGCAGACGGTGCAGGACACGGTCGACGCGCTCGAGTACGTGCGTCAGCTGTTCGAGACCGGCTGCATCCAGTCCGGCTTCTTCCACCGCTTCGCGTGCACCGTGCATTCACCGGTCGGCCAACGCCCCGCGGACTACGGCGTCACGCTGCAGCCGCTGCCACCAGTCTCGTTCGCCAAGAACGACATCGGCTTCCATGACCCGACCGGCGTCGACCACGACGCGCTCGGCGTCGCGTTGAAGAAGGCGCTCTACAACTACATGCACGGCATCGGGCTGGAAGAAGACGTGCGCAGCTGGTTCAACATGAAGGTGCCACGCACGACGGTGGCTCGGCACCGCATTGCGCGGGCGCTCGACGCGGCGCCATTCATCTGAACGCGCCAGCGGATCGCGCATCGCGTCTGGCGAGATGGATGCCCGCCAGCATGCAGCGAACCGACCCGCCGGCGAGTTCGATCGTGGGCACGGACAGCGGCACGATGGGGACTGAGCGGTCGATGGTCTGGCGCTGTGCCGGGGTCAGGCTGGCCGCGCCTCGCGCCGACAAGGCCAGCAGCCGACCTCGCGACCCCGATAGCTCCAGGGCATTGCCCGCGAACTCGCCGATCTGGCGGTTGTCGAGCGCAATCACCTCGCGCCCCGATTCCTCCAGCCGCGCGCAAACCTCCTCGCGGCGCTTGGGGTCACTGATCAGATCGACGCCGACCATCGCGAAATCGGTGGCCACGCACATCAGCACATTGGTGTGGTAGACCGGACGGCCCGACGCATCGGCGGTGTCGAAGGCCATCGGTTCGTAGTTGAAATGCGTGCAGAAGCGTTCCAGTGCCACCGCGTCGGCGCGGTTCGAGCGGGCGGTGTAGGCCACGCGCATCACGTGATCCAGCACCATGGCGCCGGTGCCCTCCAGATACAGGCCGTCGGGCTCCAGCCCCGAATAGTCGATCACGTCCTGAACCCGGTATTCGGTCTTCAACAACTCGATCACGTCGGCACGCCGCTCGCGACGGCGGTTGGGCGAATGCATCGGATAGAGCGCCACGTGTCCGCCCGGATGGGTCGAGAACCAGTTGTTCGGGAAGACCGAGTCGGGCGTGTCGCGCGAACCGTCGTCGTCGAACAGGTGCACCCGCACGCCATGCGACTCCAGGACGGCGGCCGCCTGCGTGCTCTCGTCGAAGGCAGCCGCCGCCAGTTCGGCAGCCGCGCGGTGGGCTTCGATGCGCTGGAAGGCGTTGTCGGCAGCAGTCTGCGGATTCGGGTGAAAGCGGTGCGGGCGCACCATCACCAGCGCAGCCGGTGCCTGCATCGACGGGACCCTGCTGCCCACCGTCAGGCCACCCGGCGCAGCGTTGCGCGTGCCCGGTCGCCGCGCGTGAAGCGGAACAGGTCCTTGGGGTCGTCCGCCGGCGGCACCAGGTCGACCTCCTGGCCGATGGCATGCTCGCGTGCGAGGCGGTACACATAACGCAGCGCCGAATAGTCTTCCAGCGCGAAACCGACCGAGTCGAACACGGTGACCTGCGCATCGGACTGCCGGCCAGGGACCGTGCCTGACAGCACGCGCCACAGCTCGACCACCGGGAAATCGGCTTCGAGCTGCTGGATGTCACCCTCCACACGCGTCTGCGGCTCGAACTCGACGAACACGCGCGCGCCGCGCAGCACGTCGGGATGCAGTTCGGTCTTGCCCGGGCAGTCGCCGCCGACGCCGTTGATGTGCATGCCGGGCTCGATCATCTCTGGCGTCAGGATCGTGGCATGCGCCTTGTCGGCCGTCACCGTGGTGACGATGTCGGCCCCGGCCACCGCATCGGCGACGCTGGTGGCGCGGCGCACGCGCAGTGCGGGCCAGGCGGCGAGATGGCGCACCAGCTTGTCGGTGGCGGCCTTGTCCAGGTCATACACGGCCAGTTCGGTGATGCCGAGCAGGGTGTGGAAGGCCAGGGCCTGGAATTCGCTTTGCGCGCCATTGCCTATCAGGGCCATGCGGCGCGAAGCCGGGCGGGCCAGTGCACGGGCCGCCATCGCCGAGGTGGCGGCCGTGCGCAAGGCCGTCGTCAGCGTGAGCTCGGACAACAGCAGCGGATAGCCGGTGGCCACGTCGGCCAGCACGCCGAACGCCATCACGGTGTACAGGCCCTGGGCTGTGTTGCCGGGATGGCCGTTGACGTACTTGAAGGCATAGCGATGCGCGTCGGCCACCGGCATGAGCTCGATCACGCCGAGCTCGGAGTGGCTGGCCACGCGAGCGGACTTCTCGAAGTCCTGCCAGCGCAGGAAGTCTTCGCGGATGGCGTCGGCCAGTTCCGCGATGAAGCGGGCGGGCCCGAGTGTCTGCACCAGTTGGGACAACGCGGGAACGTCGATGAAGCGGGTCATGGGAAATCACCTTCGTGTCGGCGGGGCGCACGATTGCGCTGGCCATGGAATGAAGTTTCCCGGGCGCCGCAGCCAGAAGGAAGCCCATGCCTTGATCAAAAAGTTGGGTAAGCTGATCACAACGCCAACGTTGCTGATCAAAATGACTTCAATCGACGACACCGACCGCGAACTCATTGCCTTGCTGCGCGACGACGGGCGCGCGACGGTGGCAGCGCTCGCTGCCAAGCTGAAGGTCGCGCGGGGCACGGTACAGAACCGCATGGCGCGACTCCAGCGCGAGGGGGTCATCGTCGGCTACACCGTGCGACTGAAGCCGCAGATCGAGGCCCATCGCATCAGGGCCCTGATGAGCGTTGCCGTCGAGGGCAACCGCGGCAAGGACGTGCTGAAGGCCTTGCGCGGACACCCCAACGTGTCGGCGATCTACAGCACGAACGGTCGCTGGGACATCGTGGCCGAACTGCAGGCCGAAACGCTGGAGGCTTTCGACCAGGTTCTCGGCGCCATTCGTCTCATCAGCGGCATCACGAGTACCGAAACCAGCATCCTGCTGTCCACCCACAAGCTGTGATGCGGTTCATTCGTTCTGTTGGCGTGGGCATCACGTGGCAGGGCTACCGCCGCTCGAAGCGCTGCGTCGCGAGCAGCGCGTCGGCATCGGCCCCGTCGACCTCCAGCGTCGAGCCGCTCGCGCCGAACAGGTAGGTCAGGCCGGTGCTCGCGCCGCGCACCACGGTCGAGCCCGCGCCGCGGTGGGCGAGGCGCACCGGGTCGCGTGGGGTCGGCGCGGCTGGCGCAGGGGGCGCCGGCGATTGGGCGGCGCGCCAGGCGGCGCGTTGTTGTCCACAGCAGCTCATGCATCGTCTCCTTTTTCGGCATCGCGCCCTGTGCTCAGGCGCTCCAACAGACAGGCCGCGCCCGAGGCGCTCAGCCACACCAGCACGAACCCAACGACGTCATTCACGATCAGCAGCGCCAGCGGCGCCGCCATCCACAGACTCAGGCAGTAGAAGCAGTCCATCGCTCGGCCGGCGGCGCTGCTGCCCAACCGCATGCGCAGCCGCACGACCAGATCGGCCGGCCCGTCTTCTTCGGCAAGCAGGTGGCACACGCGCCAGGTCGCGAGTGCCACCAGCCCCCATTGCAACGCCGGCGACCAGCTGGTCACGGCGCGTGCCCGTCAGCCGTTCACCACCGCAATCTCGACGTCGGGTTGCACGTACAGGAACACCGGGTCGTAGTTCCAGTCGGCCAGGTGGCCGCCGTCGCCGCCCGACGGGTTCATCGCGCGGCTGATGGCCTGGCAGCCGAAACCGTAGGCCCCTTCGAGCGCGCTGGTCGACAGCCGGTAGCGGCCGGTCAGCACGACGGCGTTGTCGGCGGTGGTCTCGTGCCAGTGCGTCGCCAGCGCCGGGTCGGAGATCAGCGCGAACGAGCCACCGCCGCAATCGCGGGTGTAGAGGTGGGCATCGCGCAGGTGGTGCGCATTCACCGAGACCTTGAACTGCACCTGAACCTCCTGCGCGACTGCGCCGCGCCGGATCACCGGGCAGGCCACCAGCAGGTTGCGTTGCGGCAGATCGAACGCGCTGTCGTCCTCACTGCTGAACTTCCACGCCAACTGGTCGAATGGCGCGCTCGGCAGCGTGTTGTCGACCTGGATCGCGACGACACTGGACGAGGCGATCGTGGCCTTGGCCGCATTGGCGACCTCGATCTTGAGCTCGACACGGCCCAGGCTGGGGGTCGGCCATTCGAGCACCATGTTCGCCGGGTGGAAGCTCGCCGGATTCGCCAGCACCGGGTACCAGCCGCTCGCGTCGGCCGCGACCAGATGCGGCGCACCGGACGGGATCGGGTAGATGTTCCACGACAGGCCGGTGATGGCCGAGAACGTGGCGCTGCCCGCGGCGCGCGCCACGACACGGTAGAAGGCGGCCTGGGCCACGTTGACGCAGCCGTAGAGCTGCAAGGTGCCGAGCAGCGGCGTCTGCGCAACGGGGCGCGGACCGACGGGCGGCTTGGGTCGGTTGGGCCGTTTCGCGTAGCCCTGCGCCACGTCGAAGTAGGCGGCGCTCAAGGGCATCAGGCCGGCGAACAGGAGCTCGGGCACGTTGCCGCACGGCACCACCGGCGACTCGCACACCCGCGTCTCGCGCGCTGCGCTGGAAGCAACCAGCGTGAGGTCGGGGATGGCGCCGGCGTCCCAGCGCACGTCGAAGAAGCCTTCGGAGTAGATCGTTTCCTCGACGCCGTCGCCGTTGGTGTCCTGCGTGACGCGGAAGGTGATGTCGGGCACGTCGACGATGACCTGCCACTCGGGGATCAACAGGTCGATGCAGCGCCGGAACGGGCCGGCAAAACGCGACAGGTCGAGTTGGTCGAGCACGCCCGGCGCGACGCCGGCGTGCGTGGCGATCACGTTGCGCAGCGCGTCGGCCGGCTTCGCGTCCTTGCTCGACACGAGCCGGTCGCCACCGGCCAGCAGCTGCTGGAACTCGGCCGGCAACGGCGGCGGCAGGTCGGCCGGGAAGGCGCGCGGCGCCGACGTGTGATCGGCGCCGGCGTTGCGTGCGCCGAAGCTGCGCGCGGTCTGGAAGTCGGCCGCACGCTGCGCGAGCTGCCGGCCCGGCACACCGCCGAGCGCTTCGGCCGCCGACAGGCGCAACCCGGCGAACCCCTCGAACGGCGCCGGGTCGCCCGGCGGGATGCGGAACGGCGGACGCGGCTCGGGAATGCGGACCAGGTCGTTCAGGTCGGGCCGCACGAAGATGTCGGGGAAGCAGATGCGCTCGTGGCGCCAGCGCAAGATCCAGTCGATGTCGAAGCGCGGGATGTAGACGCAGAAGCGACCGCACTTGTCGGTCTTCACGGTGGCCAGCACCTCGCGGTGGCAGGCGAGCGGGAAGTGCCAGCCCCACTTCCAGCCGATGGGGAAGTAGCTGAGCAGCGTGCAGTCGGTGTCCTCGACGATCACGGTCGCGAACGGCACCGGGTAGGCCACGCCGGTGACCGGGTCCTTCTTGACGACCTGGCCGCAGACCCTGCGAAAGAAGAAGAGGTTCGGGTCGACGCGCCACTTCAGCTTGTCCGACAGCTCGAGCACGGTTTGCCCGTGGAGCTGCTTCGCGTCGATGTCGGCGAGTGCGCTGAGGCGCATCGCCTGCAGCTTGTTGAGCGGTCGACGGTCCGGTGCGGTGTCGGTGGCGGCTGCTGCGGTCGTCGCTTTCTTGTCCTGGGCCATGATGGTGTCTTCGCTGCTGAGATGCGACGCACCGGTCTCATCGGTGCATCAGCGACAACCGCCGCTGACCGGTCCAATCTAGGTCGCGCCACCGCGGCAGACAACGCGTGCGCTAGGGAGGACAGCGCGTCCTAGGGGACCACCTAGGTTGAAGGGGCCACCGCGTGTCCGCCGCTTTCACCCGATACTTCGCGCCATGCGTTTCATGCCCTTGCTCATCGTCTGTGCCGTGTTCGGCGCGCTGCTGTGGACCGTCTGGCGCCGGCTGCGCGAGGCGCGCCGCGCCGACTTCATCCGTGGCTACGCCTTCCCGAAAGGCCTGATCGAGAAACTGCAGCAGCGGCGCCCCGGCCTGCCCGCGAAAGACGGCCAGCTGGTGGCGCGCGCGCTGCGGCACTTCTTTCTCGCGCACCTGAAGAGCGGCCGCCAGTTCGTCGCGATGCCGTCGCAGGTGACCGACGACCTGTGGCACGAGTTCATCCTGTACACGCGCCACTACCAGCAGTTCTGCCGCCACGCGTTCGGGCGCTTCATGCACCACACGCCGGCCGTGGTGCTGGCCACGGCACAGCGCGACAACACCGGTCTGCGCCGCACCTGGTGGCAGTGCTGCAAAGAGGAGAACATCAACCCGCGCAAGCCGACGCGGCTGCCGTTGCTGTTCGCGCTCGATGCCAAGCTGGGCATCGCCGACGGCTTCCGCTACGCGGCCGATTGCAGCGCGCTGCGCGCCGGCGGCGACGGCTCGGTGTACTGCGGCGGCGACTTCGGCAGCACCTCGATCGATGGCAGCACCGACGGCTTCGGCGACATGGGCACGGCCAGCGACGGCAGCAGCAGCGACAGCAGCGATGGCGGCTCGGGCTGCGGTGGCAGCAGCAGCGGGTGCGGCGGCGGTGGCGACTGAGGGCCCGGTCCCGCTGAACAGCGCCTGGCTGCGCAACCGCGTCGCCGAACTCGGCCTCAAGCAGTGGTGGCTGGCCGAGCAGCTCGGCGTCGACAAGAAGACCGTGATCCGCTGGCTGCACGGCCACGTGCGCGCGCTGCAACCCGCCAATGCCCGCGCGCTGGCCGCGGTGCTCGGCTGCCGCGTCGCCGACCTGACCCGGCCGCGCGACACCGTCGACCTCGCCAGCGCGCAGGACCAGCGTGCCGCCGCGGCACTGCTCGCGACCAGCACGCTGATCGACAAGCTCGGCCCGGTCGGCGAGTGGGACGTGATCGAAGGCCTGCTCAAGGCCGTGGCCGTGCCCGACCTGCCGCTGCACGTGCTGGGCACGCTCTACAACCGGCTGTGCGAGGCCTGCTGGCGCCAGGACAAGCTGGACGAAGCCGAGGCCGTGAACCGCGCGGCGCTGGCCGTGGCAGAGCGCTGTGGCGACCAGGCCTTGCGTGCCGGCGCGCTGCTGAGCCAGGCCAATTTGCAGCACTGGCGCGGCGCGAGCGCCGAGGCCATCGCGGGCTACCGCAGCTGCCTGGCGCTGCGCGCCTTTCTTGAGCCGCGCACGCTCGGCGCGATCCACAGCAACCTCGGCGCGGCGCTGTACGAGACCGGCGAATGGGATGCCGGCGAGGCCGAGTTGCACGCCGCGCTCGCGCAGTTCCGCTTCGGCGGCACGCCGACGAACCGCAGCATCGCGCATGCCAACCTCGCGATGCTGGCGCTGCTGCGCGGCGACGTCGCCACCGCCGAGTTCCACAACGACGCGGCGCACACCCACGCGCAGCAAGGCGACTATCGGCGCGGCCTGGCGCTGGCGCGGCGCGTGCAGGCCGAGATCGATGCGCATCGCGGCGACGCCGAACAGGCGCTGCGCGCGCTCGCCGACGCGCGCGCGGCCTATGCGGCCCTCGGCATCCGCGAAGCGCCCAACCTGGAAGCCGAGGCGCGCGTGCTGCGTCGGCTCGGCCGCCTGGACGAGGCCGAGCGCGCCCTGGTCGACGCCCTGCCGCTCGCCGCCGACTTCCCGCTGGAGACCGCGAGCCTGCAGCGCGAGCTGGCCCGCCTGCGCGCGGCCATGTCACCGCATGTCCCTGGTCGACCTGCTCGCGATTGAGTAGATTCGCGGCACACCCCAAGGAGGTCGACGATGGAGTTCAACACCGCGATGTCGCAGGCCTGGAAGGACCACGCCGACGATGCGTCCGGCGTCGCGCTGCGCCTGCCCTCGCTGCTGCCGCTGGCCGCCGACGAGGCGCAGCTGGAGCGCCTGGCCGCGTTGATCCACCACGTGCACGGCACCCACCTCGGCCAGTGGCAGGCCGGTGCCGCCGCGCTCGCGCCCTTGCGCAGCGCGAGCGCGTACCGCGACGACGGCAGCAGCGGCCAGGCGCTGCGGCGTGCGCTGGCGAGTCTGGCGCTGTCTGCGGGCACGCCGCCGGCGTCGCTGTCACCGTCCGATCAGGTGCGCGTGCACGCGATGGCGGCGGACAATCTCGGCGAGCGTGATCCGGCACGGGCGGCGCAACTGTTCGAGACCGCACTGGCACTCGCGCAGCGCAGCGGCCTGCCCGACGCCGACCCGATGCACCGGGCGATCGCGGTCGCCGGAAACGCCCTCGCGTGCACATTCGAAGCGAAGCCGAATCGGTCCGCCGACGAGCGCGCGCTGATGCTGCTCGCGGCACAGGCCGCGCGCCACCACTGGGAGCGCGCCGGCACCTGGCTCGAGGTCGAGCGCGCCGAGTACCGGCTCGCGATGAGCTGGCTGCAAGCTGGCGACCTGACGCAGGCGCGCCAACATGCGCAGACCTGCCTCGAAGTCGTCGATGCGAACAATGGCGCAGCGCTGGAGCGCCTGTTCGGCTGGGAGGCGCTGGGGCGCGTCGAACGTGCCGCCGGCAACGCTGTCGGTCACGCCCATGCGCTGGCCAAGGCGCGCGCGGCTTTCGCACAGTTGTCGCCCGACGATCAGGGCTGGTGTGCCAAGAGCGTGGAGCAGCTCGCCGCGCCGTGAATTTTGCTGATGCTGCGGTCAGATAAATTCATCGCCAGCTCAAAACGTTTCAAGACGATCGGGTCGGTGCGGCACACGTTCCCTGGCGGGAGCCACGAGCGAAATCCGCACGATCGGCGCGATGGCCAGCGCGCGCACGAGGGCGTCTGCGCATTGCACTTGTGTCATTGCGGACACACGCGTTCGATAAATCCTTAACTTGTTCCGATCACGCTTGCGTTGCCTCGAGACAGCCGCATCGGCCTGTCGGGCCTGAATCGGTATCGAGAACATGAACGCACGGCGCAACCGGACCTCAACACATCTTGCAGTGATCCTGCTGCTGTCAGTTGGCGGCGCGATGCTGTCCGCATGCGGCGGCAGCAGCGACGACGACAGCTCCACCTCGAGCTCGAGCACGGTCTCGGCGCCGACCATCACCACGCAGCCGAGTTCGCAGACGGTGACCTCCGGCAGCGCGGCCACATTCTCGGTCACGGCGACCGGCGACGGCACGCTGAGCTACCAGTGGTACAAGGATTCGAGCGCGATCTCGGGCGCGACGTCGGCGAGCTACACCATCTCGAGCACGAGCAGCAGCGACGCCGGCAGCTACTACGTCGTGGTGACCAACAGCGGCGGCAGCACCACCAGCAGCACCGCCACGCTGACCGTGAGCACCAGCACCGGCACCACCACGACGAGCGCGTCGTGCGACACGACCTACGTCGACAGCGTGCTCAGCGCCGTCTCTGCCTTCGAAACGGCGCTCGGCACCAGCCTGACCGCGTCGGCCAGCTACAGCGCGTCGTCCTACACGACAGCGCAGCTCAATGTCTACAAGACCGATTGGTCCAACCTGCCGCCGGGCGCCATCAGCTTCACGCGGCCCGGCATCACGTTGTCGCAGCTCAGCTCGTCGGCGCAGATCGCGGCGTTCAACACGCTGGCCAGCACCGCGCTCAGCTCGGCCGGGTACACCGACTTCCAGGGCGTCTTGGCGGCCGACGACTACCTGGGCTACACGAAGAACGCCAATGGCTACGGTGCCGAGCTGTACCACGTCGCCGTGATCGGAACACCGTCGCAGACCGGATCGTGGACGCTGATGCTGGGCGGCCATCACATGGCCTTCAACATCAACTTCAACGCGGCCTGCTCGTACCCGACGCCGCACCACATCGGCGTGGAGCCGCGCACCGCGTTCGCGACGAACAGCCACACGAACTACAGCTACTACAGCTCGAACACCGCCGAGCAGGTCCTGGCCGACAAGGCCGCCGCGATGGTGGCCGTCTTCTCGAGCCTGAGCAGTTCGACCTCGTCCAGCGCCTTCCTGTCGGGCCAGACCTTCTCGGACATCCTGATCGGCCCGGTCGAAGCCAACACCGGCAGCTACGCGACCGTCACGACCAAGTTCAACGCCATCGCCAGCAGCAGCACCCGCGGCGTGTTGGTCTCGAGCCTGACGACGGCACAGCAGGCTTTGGTGACCGCGGCGATCCAGCAGTTCACCGCCGACTACGACAGCACCACGGCCGCGCGCCTGTTGGCCGACTACCAGGCGGGTTATTCCAGCACCTACGTGGCATGGGCCAACTCGTCGGGCACGTTCAGCAGCTCGGGCCCGGACGTCTCGGCGAACGGCACCTACATGCGCATCGACGGCCCGCGGGTCTGGATCGAGATCGCGGTTCAGAACGGCATCGTGATCTCGAGCCAGACGCACTACCACATGATGTTCCGCGACAAGACCTACGACTACTACAACCAGCTCGGCAGCTGAGGTCGTGGTGAGCTTCGCCAGACCGTTCCAGTGGCTCGCAACGCGGTGGCGCACCGCGTTGGCGGCCGCGCTGTGGGCCGCGGGCGCCGCGCAAACGGCGTTCGCCCACGACGTGCCGCCCAGCATCGTGATGCTCGACATCGGCCGCGACGCAATCGCGGTCGAGTTGCAGCTGCCGCTGAGCGAGTTGGGCGCGGCGCTCACACTGCCGCTCGCGGCGGACCCCGCCGGCGTCATTCCGCAGCACGGCGGGCAACTCCGGCAGTACATCGGCGAGCACTTGCAAGCCCAAAGCCGTGACGGCCGCGCCTATTCGCTGCGCATCGACACGCTGGACTTGAAGAAAACCGACAACGCCAACTGGACCACCAACGACTGGCTCGTCGTTCATGCCGCGCTGCAGGCGCCTGAGGGGGCGACAACCGCGGCATTTGCGCTCGACGACACCCTGATCGTGCACCGCGTCATGTCGCACCAGGCGCTGATCTACATGCGGCGCGACATGCGCAACGGTCTGCTGGGCGACAAGCCGATGCTGATCTCGACCGCGGGCTTCGGCAACACGCACATCAAGGTCGACGGCTCGCGCGGCAGCTGGTCGAGCGGCTTGCGCAAATTGTTCATGATGGGCATGCAACACATCGCCGAAGGGCCGGACCACATGCTGTTCCTGCTGGCGTTGCTGCTGCCCGCACCGCTGCTGGCCAGCGGCGGCCGCTGGCGCGCCGGCAAGAGCCTGTCCGCGAGTCTGAAAGACGTGGTCAGCGTCGTCAGCGGCTTCACGCTGGGCCATTCGATCAGCCTGGGCCTGGCGACCGCCGGTTGGGTGTCGGCACCGACGCGAGTCGTCGAAGTGCTGGTCGCGGTCTCGATCCTGGTCTCGTGCGTGCACGCGTGGCGGCCATTGTTCGCCGGGCGAGAAACATGGATCGCCGCGGCGTTCGGCGTGGTGCACGGTCTGGCCTTTGCAGAGGTGCTGTCGGGCCTGAGCTTCGACCGCACGACGTTGATGCTGAGCCTGCTCGGCTTCAACCTGGGCATCGAAGCCATGCAGCTGCTGGTGATGGCGGCGACCTTGCCGCTGCTGCTGGCGCTCAGCACCACGCGCCACTACCGCGCGGTCAGCGTCTGCGGGGCGGCGTTCGCGGCCGCCTGCGCGCTGGGCTGGACGCTGGAGCGCGCATTCGGTCTGGCCAACCCGCTGGAGCCGGTGGCGAACTGGCTGGCGCCGCCGCCGACCTGGTTCGGCGCGTCGCTGTGCGCAGCGAGCGCCGGGCTGGTGTTGGCCGTGCTGACGTCTCGGTGGACCCGACGCGCCGTCTGAGGCCCGCGAGCCAGCGCTTGCGCCCGGCGCGGCCGCGGCGCCCCTCAGGTCACCGGCGCCGGGTTGAACAGCACCAGCGCGTTGTGCAGCTTCCACTGCTCGGCCCAGGTCTTCTTGCGGCCGCTGGCGACGTCGAGCATCAATCGAAACAGCTCCCAGCCCACGTCCTCGATGCTGGCGGTGCCGTCGGCGATGCGACCGGCGTTCACGTCCATCAGGTCGTGCCAGCGCCGCGCCAGGTCGCTGCGCGTGGCGACCTTGATCACTGGCACCTCGGCCAGGCCGTAGGGCGTGCCGCGGCCGGTCGTGAACACGTGCAGGTTGATGCCGGCGGCGAGCTGCAGCGTGCCGCAGATGAAGTCGCTCGCCGGTGTCGCGGTGTAGAGAAGGCCTTTTTGCCCGGCCTTCTCGCCCGGTGACAGCACGCCCGAGATCGGCGCGCTGCCGCTCTTGACGATGGAGCCCATCGCCTTCTCGACGATGTTGGACAAACCGCCGGCCTTGTTGCCCGGCGTCGTGTTCGCGCTGCGGTCGACGCGCCCCTTTTGCAGGTAGGCGTCGTACCAGGCCATCTCGCGGATCATCGCGTTGGCCACGTCGGCATCGACCGCGCGCGAGGTCAGTTGATCGATGCCGTCGCGCACCTCGGTGGTCTCGCTGAACATCACGGTCGCGCCGGCGCGCACCAGCAGGTCGGTGCAGAAGCCCACCGCCGGGTTGGCGGTCACGCCGCTGAACGCGTCGCTGCCGCCGCACTGCACGCCAACGACCAGCTCGCTCGCCGGCACGGTCTCGCGGCGGCGCGCGTTCAGGCGCACCAGGTGGGCGTCGGCCTGGCGCATCACCGAGGCTATCATCGACATGAAGCCGACGTGCGCGGCGTCCTGCAGGCACACGACGTCGAGCTTGACGTCGGCCGAGCTGCCGACGTCGGCCACATTGCGCTCATCGACGATGGAGAAACTGCCCGGCGGCAGCAGCCGATCGGGCTGCAGCTTCTCGCAGCCCAGGCTGACCACCATCACCTCGCCACCGAAATTCGGGTTCAGGCTGATGTTGCGCAGCGTGCGGATCGGAATGATCGCGTCCGGCGCGTCGATCGCCACGCCGCAGCCGTAGGTGTGCTCCAGCCCGACCACGTCGTCGACGTGGGGGTACTTGGGCAGCAGCTCGTCCTTGATGCGCTTGACCGCGAACTCGACGACGCCGGCCACGCATTGCACCGTGGTCGTGATCGCGAGGATGTTGCGCGAGCCCACCGAGCCGTCGGCGTTGCGGTAGCCCTCGAACGTGAACCCCTCGAGCGGCGGCAGCACCGGCGGCTTCACGGTGGCGATCGGCAGCGTGTCGTCGAGCTCGCGCGCCGCCGGCATCTTCAGCAGCCGCTCGTGCACCCAGCTGCCGGCCGCGATGGGCTTGAGGGCGTAGCCGATCGCGACGTTGTAGCGCAGCACCGGCATGCCTTCGGCGATGTCGACGAGCGCGACCTTGTGACCCTGCGGCACCTGGTCGCGCAAGGTCAGCCCCGATGCGAACACGGTGCCAGCGGGCAGGCCGCCGTCGTTCGCGACGATCGCGACGTTGTCGTGCGCGTGCATGCGGATGGTCAGCGGTTCTCGGGTCACAGGCGCGTCGGACATGGCGATTTGCACACGGCAGTTGTCGTACAACTCGATGATACGCTCCGTAGATTCCCGAGTGAAGCCCGGGTTTGCTTGACCCTGCTTCGGCGCACGTTGTACGATGACTCGAACTTTCATTCACCCACAAGGATTCGCCATGAAGCTTGGATTCATCGGCCTGGGCATCATGGGCGCGCCGATGGCCGGCCACCTGATCGCCGCTGGTCACACGCTGTTCGTCACCACCCGCAAGGCGCCACCCGCCGCCCTCGCGGACAAGGTCACGGTGGTGGCGAACGGTGCCGCGGTGGCGCGCGAGGCCGAGGTGATCTTTCTGATGGTGCCCGACACGCCGGACGTCGAAGCGGTGCTGTTCGGTGAGCACGGCGTGGCGTCGGGCTTGACCAAGGGCAAGACCGTCGTCGACATGAGCTCGATCTCGCCGATGGCGACCAAGGCCTTCGCGAAGCGCATCAACGACCTGGGCTGCGACTACCTCGACGCGCCGGTCTCTGGCGGCGAGGTCGGCGCCAAGGCCGCGAGCCTGACCATCATGTGCGGCGGCAGCGAGGCCACTTTCGAGCGCCTGCAGCCGCTGCTCGCGCTGATGGGCAAGAACATCACGCTGGTCGGCGGCAACGGCGACGGGCAGACGACCAAGGTCGCGAACCAGATCATCGTCGCGCTGAACATCGCGGCCGTTAGCGAAGCGCTGCTGTTCGCGAGCAAGGCCGGCGCCGACCCGGCCAAGGTGCGGCAGGCGCTGATGGGCGGCTTCGCGGCCAGCCGCATCCTCGAGGTGCACGGCGAACGCATGATCAAGCGCACCTTCGCGCCAGGCTTTCGCATCAAGCTGCACCAGAAGGACTTGTCGCTCGCGCTGGCCGGCGCACGCGAGCTCGGGGTCGCGCTGCCGCAGACCGCGAGCGCGGCGCAGCTGATGCAGTCGGGCGCGGCGCACGGCGACGCCGAGCTCGACCACTCGGCGCTGGTGCGCACGCTGGAGCGCATGGCCAACCACACCGTGATGCCCGATTGATTCGGTCGGCACGAACAGATTCCATTCCACAGGAGACCCGATGACCACCACGACCCGCCGCGCCACCACGCTGGCACTCGCGCTCGCCGCCCTCGGCGCCTGGGCCACGCCCGCGCTCGCGCAGGACAAATGGCCCAGCAAGCCCATCACCTTCATCGTGCCCTTCCCGGCCGGCGGCACGACCGACGTGCTCGCGCGCCTGATCGCGCAAAAGCTCGGCGCCGTGCTGGGCACGACGGTGATCGTCGACAACAAGGGCGGCGCGGGGGGCAGCGTCGGCTCCGAGATGGCGGCGCGCGCCGCGCCGGACGGCTACACGCTGCTCGGCGGCACCGTCAGCTCGCACGCGATCAACGTCAGCCTGTACCCCAAGATCGGCTACGACCCGGTCAAGTCGTTCACGCCGATCACGCTGATCGGCACCAACCCGACGGTGCTGGTCGTGAACCAGGCGAGCCCCTACAAGACGCTGCAGGACGTGATCAAGGCGGGCAAGGCGGGCAAGCCGCTGACATCGGCCTCGGCCGGCAGCGGCACGTCGCAGCATCTGTCGCTGGAGCTGTTGAAGAGCAAGGCCGGCATCGACATCACGCACATCCCGTACAAGGGCAGCGGCCCGGCCATTCAGGACGTGATGGCCGGCCAGGTCGACATGATGTTCGACACCACCGTGGTCGCCGGCCCGCACATCGAGAGCGGCAAGCTGCGCGCGCTCGCGGTGACCTCGGCCAAGCGCCTGCCCAGCATGCCCAACGTGCCCACCGTGGCCGAGAGCGGCGTGCCCGACTACGAGGTGATCTCGTGGCAGGCGATCTTCGCACCGGCCGGCACGCCGCAGCCCATCGTCGACCGGCTGCACGCCGAGATCAAGAAGATCCTCGCCGAGCCCGAGATGAAGGAGCGCATCGCCAAGCTGGGCATGCAGGGCGCCGACATGACGACCGCGCAGATCAGCGCGTTCCAGAAGGCCGAGGTGGCCAAGTGGGCGCAGGTGATCAAGACCGCCAACATCAAGCTGGAGTGAGCGCATGAGCAGCCTGCAAACCACAGGATTCATCGGCGCATCCGGCCTGATGGGCCACGGCATCGCGAAGAATCTGCGCGCCAAGGGCCACCCGCTCGCGCTGACCGTGCACCGCAACCGCGAGCGTGTCGCCGACCTGCTGGCCGCCGGCGCGACCGAGGCCGATTCGTTCGCCGTGCTCGCGCAGCAATGCGACATCGTGTTCGTCTGCGTCACCGGTTCGCCGCAGGTCGAGGCGGCCGTGCTCGGCGAGCGCGGCCTGCTCGCGGGCGCGAAGCCCGGCCTGGTGATCGTCGACTGCTCGACCAGTGAACCCGAGTCGACGACTCGCTTGCGCGAGCGCGCCGCGGCCGTCGGCGTGACCTTCGTCGACGCGCCGCTGGCGCGCACGCCGGTCGAAGCCGAGCTCGGCAAGCTCAACGTGATGGTGGGAGCGACAGAGGCCACCTTCGCGCAACTGCAGCCGGTGCTGAAGACCTTTGCCGAGAACGTGATCCACGTCGGCGCGCCCGGCGCCGGTCACACCATCAAGCTGCTGAACAACTTCATCGCGCAGGCGATTTGCACCGCGACCGCCGAGGCCTTCGCGGTCGGCGCGCGCGCCGGTGTCGACCTGAGCAAGCTGGTCGAGCTGATCTCGGCCGGCGCGGTGAATTCGGGGCTGTTCCAGGCGATGGCGAAGACGCTGAACGGCGACCTCGGTGGCCTCAAGTTCGAACTCGACAACGCGCGCAAGGACCTGCGCTACTACACCCACCTGGCCGAGTCGCACAACGTGCCGTCGCTGGTCGGCGAATCGGTGCACCAGTCGCTCGCGCTGGCGAGTGCGCTCGGCTACGGCAGCAAGTACGTGCCCTCGCTGGTGGAAGCCCAGGAACAGCTCACCGGCGCGAAGATCGTCAAGCGTTGAGGCGCAGCGGCGTCAGCGCCGCATCGGCCACACGCGCCACATCGCCGCGTACATCAGCGCGCCGACCAGCAGCGCCGCGGCCGCGAACTCGAGTGCGAGCGTGAAGCCCTCGCCCGGGCTGCGGCTGCGGTGCAGCAGCAGCGCCACCATCGGCGGCCCGGCGATCTGGCCGATGCCGTAGAGCGCGGTCAGCAGGCCCATGAAGCTGGCGACCAGCAGCGGGCGCAGGCGCCGCACCTCCTGCATCGCGAAGAAGGTGATCGCGGTGAACGGGATGCCCAGCAGCAGGCTGCCGATCGCGAAGCCGGCAAGGCTGGGGCTCCACACGCCGATCGCGATGCCCGTGGACTGCACCAGGTAGCAGCCGGCGAGCAGCAGGCGCATGTCGCGCGTCGGCCGCACGCGCGTGGCGAGCAGCGCGCCCACCATCACGCCGAAGCCGAACACCGGCCAGAACATGTCCAGCCACGGCGAGCCGGGCAGCGCGGCGCGCGCGATCACCGGCAGAAAGGTCGCGGTGACGATGTAGCCCAGCCCAGCCAGGCCGTAGGCCAGCGCGAGGCAGGCGATCTCGGTGGGGCCATGACCGACCGCTGCCGTCGCCGCCGTGGCCGGCGCGGTCGTCGTCGCCGCGCCCGGCGCCGCGGGCGCGCCGCTGAACGTGCGCCACACCGACGCGGTGAGCACGAACGCGAGCGCGCCGAAGATCAGCCAGCCCGTCTGCGCCCGCCAGCCCCACTGCACCATGCCGCTCGCGAACACGCCGCTGACGACGATGCCGATGCCCGGGCCGGTGTAGATCGCACCGCCGAGCGCGGTCGCGTTCAGGCGCGTGAGCTGCGCGAGGCACCAGCCCGAGGTGTAGACGAACACGACCGCGCTCGCGACGCCGGCCGCGAAGCGCCACAGCGGCCAGCCCGCAGCCCATGGCACGGCCATGCCCAGCGTCAGCACGCCGGTCGCGACCAGCCCGCCGCGCACCATGCGGGTCGCGACGACCGCGGGCAGCATGGTCAGGCGGGCCCAGATCCATGGCTGGAAGGTGCACAGCAGCGCGCCGGCCAGGTAGCCGAGGTAGTTGGCGCTCGCCAGCCAGCTCGCGCCGTGCAGGTCGATGACGCCGTCGTGCAGCATCATCGGCAGCAGCGGCGTGAACGCGAAGCGGCCCAGGCCCATGGCCACGGCGAGCGCGAGCGCGCCGGCGAGTGCGACGGCCCAGCGGCCGGCGGGTTCTTGTGCGCTCACTTGGGCGACGGCGTCCTCGGTTTCACGTCGCCGCAGTCGCTGGCCAGCCACTTGCCCTGCATCTCCATGTTCATCTGTTGCGGCCGGCCCGCCACCTGCGACGTGACCGTGGTCTTGCCGGTATAGGCCTTGTCGCTGACGAAGCTCATCTCGCCTTCGCCGGTCGATGGCGGCTGCGTGCACTCGAATTTGAACTTCATCGTGTTGCCGCTGCGCTGGATGTCCTTTTGCGTGCAGTTGCCGGCGCTCATGCGCGCCTCGGGCGGCTTGGCCGCCTCTTCCTTGGTGACGCAGACCTTCACGCTGGTGCCGCCTGCGCCCACCTTGACGCCGCGGCTGGCCATCGCGGCCTCCATCTGCTTGCGCTGCTCGGGCGGCATCGCCGCCATCTGCTTCTGCATCTCGGTCATCGCCTTTTCCATCTTGCCGTCGTCCGACTTCATCGTGAACGAGTGCTCCCACAGGCCGGGCGCCTGGGTCTGCGCGAACGCGCCTTGCGTCGACAACGCCACCGCGAGGGAGAAGAGAACACGCTGGATCTGCATCACGGCTCCTGATCGGTGGTGGGACGCGCCAGTGTACGGTCGCCAGCCGCCGCGGCCGCCACCGTGCGCGGCACGCGCCTCAGGTCGACGACGACGGTGTGCGCGGTCTTGTCCTGGATCGCCTGGCGGTTGCCGTCCCAGAAGACCTGCGCGAAGCCGAACATGCCGGTGGCCATGCCGGCCGCATAGCCGCCGTAGCGCTTGAACGCGAGCATCACCGTCACCGGCTTGCCGGTGAGTTCGACGACGCGCAGGCCGAACAAGCGCTTGCCCAGGGTCTGGCCGTTCCACCAGGCCGGCAGCAGCGAGAAGTACGCGATCGTCCAGCCCAGGCCGAGGCCGACCTCGTCGGCCCACACGCTGAGCTGTTCCTTCAGATCGAAGGGCTTGGGCGCGCGCGCCACCGCGAGCTGGGCTTCGAGCATCGCGATGCGGGCCGCGTCGGTCTGCTTGGGGCTCAGGCCCGGCGCCGAAGCGATGAGGTCGGCCGCTTCGGCGAGCTCCTTCGCATCGTCGTCGGCCGGCGTGCGGTGCAGGTGCACGCGCGACGCCAGCGGCTGCTCGCCGAGCCCGATCCAGACCTGTTGCACACCGATCGCCAGCAGCACCGCGGCAAGCACCCACCCAAGGCGGCGACGGCCGGCGCCCAGCGGCCGCTCGCGCGCACGCAAGTGCATCCACGCCGGCAAGGCGATGGCGCCGAGCAGCCAGAGGTTGCCGAAGTTGGACAGCAGGGCGATGGCCAGCACATCGACCGAGATCGCGAGCAGCCGCCGTCGCGGGCGGGCCAGCGGCGCGCCCAGCAGCTGCGGCGCGACGTTCAGGTGCTCTGGCGTGACCCAGTCGCGTGGATCGGCGCCGACGTCGGGAAGAATGGTGGGCAAGGCGTCGTGCGGTCGCGGTGATGAAGCGTCACTGTATCGCCTCGCGCAGACCGCGGGCCGCGCACCCGAGGTGCGAGCCTCAGGGCAGGTCGACGATCTCGACCCAGTTCGGGTTCTTGCCCACGGCGTAGCGCTGCAGCGGCTTCAGGGCCCCGCTGGCCGGATCGATCGCGTACACGGCGACGGCGTGCGATTCCTGGCCCGACGCGATCAGGTAGCGGCCAGCCGGGTCGATCGCGAAGCCGCGCGGCGTCTTCTCGGTCGGCACCTGGCTCAGAGTCTTCAGCTGGCCACTCGCGGCGTCGACCTCGTAGACGGTGATCGTGCTGGACGTGCGCTCCGACGCATAGAGGTGGCGGCCGTCGGGTGCGAGGTGCAGGTCGGCCGCCCAGGGCTTGCCGGTGAAGCCGGGCGGCAGCGCGCTGGTGCGCTGCACTTCGCGCAGGCTGCCGCGCGCCGCGTCGTAGTCGAACACATAGAGCGACGCATCGAGTTCGCACAGCAGGTACAGGCGCCGCTGCGCCGCGTCCCAGCTGAAATGGCGCGCGCCCGACTTCGGCGCGGTCTGGGTCAGCGCCGGGTCGTTCGCGCTCAGCACGCCGCTGGCGGCGTCGAAGCGCCACGACGAGAGGTTGTCGCCGCCCAAGCTGGTGGCGAACACGAAGCGGTTGGCCGCGTCGGCATGGATCGCGTGCGCGTTGGGCTGGGTCGCGATGAGTTGCTGGACCGCGCCGACCTTGCCGTCCTTCTCGATCGCGTTGACGGTGATCTTGGCACCGCCGTAGGACGCGGCGAACAGCCAGCGCCCGCTGCGGTCGGTGTCGATGTTGGCCATGCTGTCGGCGAGCGCAGCCTCGCCGAGTTTGTTCAACTTGCCGGTGGCGGCGTCGATCGCGAAGCTGACGACGCGAAACGGCTGCGAGCGCAGCGCCGCGTAGAGCACGCGCTTGTCGGGGCTCAACGCCATCGGCATCACGTTGCCACCGACCGGCACGGTCTCGACCACCGTCAGCGCGCCGCTCGCGCGGTCCAGCGACAGCACCGAGATCTCCTGGCTGTCGGCGTTCGAGACGTAGACGACGGTGACGGCGTTCGCTGCGAGAGTTGTGCTCATCAACGCGAGTATCCACAGAACGCGAGAAAGGCGCATGGCATCTCCAGTCAGAGCACGACGTGCCCGGTGATCAAGGTCGGCAGCCAGGTCGAGAACGCCGGCACGTAGGTGACCAGCGTGATCGCGATGAAGATCGCCAGGTAGTAGGGCCACGCGGTCTTGGTCGCCTCGCCGATCGAGATGTTGCCGATCGCGCAGCCGACAAACTGCACCGTGCCGACCGGCGGGTGCACCAGGCCGAGCGCGCAGTTGAGCAGCAACATCATGCCGAACTGCACCGGGCCCACGCCCATCTGGATCGCGAGCGGCAGGAACAGCGGCGTCGTGATCAGGATGTGCGCCGCCATGTCCAGAAAGATGCCGAGGATGATCTGGATGATGTTGATGTAGAGCAGCATGATCCACGGCGTCGTCGTCGCGGTCAGCAGCGCGGCCTCGATCGCGTCGGGGATCTCGAGGTAGGCCATCTGGTAGCGCAGCATGTTCGACACGCCGATCAGCAGCAGGATCACGCCGGTGGTCTTGGACGCGCGCGCCAGCGACTTCATCAGATTCACGCGCGTCATCGTGCGGTAGAACACAACGGTCAGGATCAGCGAGTACGTGACGGCAATCGCCGCGGCCTCGGTCGCCGTCGTGATGCCCTTCATCACACAGAACAGGATGATCACGATCACGCCCAGCCCGGGCAGCGACGCGACAAACGAACGCAGCACCGCGTGCCAGCCGGGGAAGCGCTGCACCATCGACTGGCCGTCGACGCTTTTCGGGTAGCCGTACTTCGCGGCCTGCCAGTAGGCGGCCACCAGCATGCAGACCATGATCCAGAACACCGGGATCAGCCCGGCGAACATCAGGTCGCCGATCGACACGCCCTTGATCACATGGCCATCGATCATGCCGGTCGCGGCCTGCGCGGCGAAGGCGTAGATGATCATGTTGTGCGAGGTCGGCATCAGCGCGCCGGAGAGCGACGCGTGCGTCGTCACGTTGACCGCGTAGGCCGCGCTGTAGCCCTCGCGCTTCATGATGGGGATCATCACGCCGCCCATCGCCGAGGTGTCGGCGACCGGCGAGCCCGAGACGCCGCCGAACAGCGTCGATGCCACCACGTTGGCCAGACCGAGCCCGCCCTTCCAGTGGCCGACGAGGCTGCGCGCGAAGTCGACGATCTTGTCGGCGATGCCGCCGTGCAGCATCAGCTCGCCCGAGAAGATGAAGAACGGGATCGCGAGGAACGAGAACACGTTCATCCCCGAGACCATCATCTGGATCGCGGTCTCGAACGGCAGGCCTTCGACCGCGAAGGTCGCAAGGCACGCCAGACCGATCGCGAACGCGACCGGCACGCCCAGGATCAGCAGGACGACAAAGCCGAGGCAGAGAACGGTCAGTGCCATGAACGAACCACCTTGGTGTCGGAGAACTTGGCGATCAGGTGCTCGATGGAGAACACCGCGATCAGGATGCCGCCCGACAACACGGGCAGGTAGCGGTAGGCCTCAGACAGGCCGAGCGTCGGGATCGTGCTGCCATGGGTCGAGATCGCCATCTCGACGCTGCCGGCCAGCAGCGCGAGCCCGAACACGATGCTCAACAGGTAGACGGCGATGCTGCACCAGAACTGCACCCGCACCGACAGCATCGCGACCAGCGAGTCGAGCCCGATGTGGCCGGCGTCGCGCACGCCGGCCGCCGCACCGAACATCGCAACCGAGATCACGAGCAGCAACGCGACCTGCTCGACGTAAGGCGGCGCATCGTTGAACACATAGCGCAGCACAACGCCGTAGACGACGACGCTGAGCAACCCCGCGAGGCAGGCGCAGGCGATGTACATCGCCCACCGCGACAACCTCGAATTCACGGCGGTGAGCCAGCTCATGTCTGCCCCTCGTCCGACGAGTACGCCGGCCGATCCCCCGAGGGGATGCGGGCCGGCTTGGGAGCGGCCCGGCGCTCGGCCCGCAGCGTGGACGTGGCGGCCCGCACAGCCTGGGTCGACGTCACTTCGAGTTGACGATGTCCGTCACGAGCGCCTTCAGTTCGGGCGTGTTCGCGAACTTGTCCCAGACGGGCTTCTCGGCCTCGACGAAGGACTTGCGATCGATCTCGGCGGCGGGAATGATCTTGGCGCCACCCTTGATCACCGCGGCCTTGGCGTCCTTCTCCTTGGCCTCCCAGAGCTTGACGTAGTAAGGCACCGAGGCCTTCGCGGATTTGCGGATCGCGGCCTGCTGGTCGGGTGTCAGCGTGTCCCAGATCTTCTTCGAGAACACCAGGACCTCGGGCGCCATCGAGTGCATCGTCTCCGAGTAGATCGGGGCCGACTCGAAGTGCTTGGCCTCGTCGTACGACGGGTAGTTGTTTTCGGCCGCATCGAGCAGACCGGTCTTCAGGCCGGTGTAGACCTCGGCGAAAGGCATCGGCGTGGCCGACGCGCCCATCGCGCCGACCAGGCTGACCCACAGGTCGGAAGGCTGCACGCGCAGCTTCAAGCCCTTGGTGTCGGCCAGCGACTTGATCGGCTTCTTGGCGTAGATCGAGCGCGCGCCGCTTTCATACAGCGCCAGGCCGATGAAGCCGGCCTTCTCGAAGGCCGCGAGGATCTTGTCGCCCTGGGGCCCGTACATGGTCTTGCGGAAATGCTCGATGTCGCGGAACAAGAAGGGCAGCGCCGGCACCATCGACTCGGGCACGATGCCGTTGAACGCCGCCGTGTTGACGCGCACCATGTCGAGCGCGCCGATCTTCACCTGCTCGACGGTGTCCTTCTCGGAGCCGAGCGAGCTGTCGCCGAAGATCTTGATCGAGTCCTTGCCGCCGGTCGCCTTCGACAGCTCCTCGCTCATGTGCATCACGGCCTGGTTGGTCGGGAAGTCCTTCGAATGCACTTCGGCCGAGCGGAAAGTGCGGGCCGTGGCCGCCGAGGTGCTCAGCGCGAGCACGGCGATGGCGAGCAGACTGGGCAGTGTCTTGAGTTGGAAGGTCATGGTTTGTCTCCAGTTGTTTTATGGATCGGCAGATCGATCGGCTCAGCCGTAAGGGCCCTTGGTGACGAAGCCGCCGCCCTGGTAGAGCGTGGCCGGGTTGCCGTGGTCCAGCACCGGCTGGCGCGCCATCGCGGCGGCGCGGAACGGCTCCGAGCTGTCTTGTGGGCGGTAGCCGATGTGCTTGGCCAGCGTGTTGTCCCACCAGGTCGTGGCGTTGTCGGACACGCCGTAGATCACGGTGTGGCCGACGACGGGTGCGGTCAGGCTCGCGAGCACGAGGCGCTCGAGGTCGTCGTAGCTCATCCAGGTCGCGAGCATGCGGCGGTCGACCGGCTCGGGGAAGGACGAACCGATGCGCAGGCTCACGGTCTCGATGCCGTAGCGATCAAAGTAGAACTGCGCGAGGTTCTCGCCAAAGGCCTTGCTCAGCCCGTAGTGGCCGTCAGGGCGCATCGGCGCCGCAGCATCGATGACGTCGTCCTGCCGGTAGAAGCCGGTCACGTGGTTCGAGCTCGCGAAGATCACGCGCTTCACGCCGTGCTTGCGCGCCGCCTCGTAGAGGTTGTAGGTGCCGACGATGTTGGCCTGCAGTATCGGCTCGAACGGGCCTTCGACCGAGATGCCGCCGAGGTGCACGACGGCATCGACATCGGCCAGCAGCGCGAGCACCGCTGCGGCGTTCTCGAGTGCCGCGGGCATCAGCTCTTCGCCGACGGCGGCCGGGCCGAGATCGGCGATGTCGCTCAGCCGCAGCACTTCGCAATGCGCCTTCAAGCGGCGGCGCAACTCCTTGCCCAGACCGCCGGCGGCACCGGTCAGCAGCAAGCGCTTGAACGGCGCGGGAGAGGCCACGGCAGAAGTCATTCGAGGGCGATCTGGAAGGGTTTGAACGGATTGTTTTTGCGCGTTCGCGCTACGATTCTGTTGTTGTTCGTCATCAGTTGTCGTACAACATAGGCGATGTTAGCGTCCAAGCTTTCGCTGTCAATAGAACCCCGTCGGGGTTTGTACCGAGGTTCATGAACACCCCCGCTCCCCGCCGCCGCGCCCGCACCCTGGCCCACGAACTCGTCGAATCGCTCGGCGACCGCATCCGCGATGGCCGGCTGCAGCCCGGCGACAAGCTGCCGACCGAAGCCGCCTTCATGACCGAGTTCGGCGTCAGCCGCACCGTCGTGCGCGAGGCCATCTCGAAGCTGCAGGCCTCGGGGCTGGTCGAGACACGCCACGGCGTCGGCACCTTCGTGGTCGGGCTGGGCGACGCCTCGGCCTTTCGCATCGCGCCCGAGCAGCTCGCGACACTGCGCGACGTGGTCGCGATGCTCGAGCTGCGCATCGGCGTCGAGACCGAGGCTGCCGGCCTCGCCGCCCAGCGGCGCACCGCGCAGAACCTGGTCGTGATGCGCGACGCGCTGGACGCGTTCACGCAGGCCGTCGAGGCCGGGCGCGACGCGGTCACGGCCGATTTCCAGTTCCATCAGGAGATCACGCGCGCAACGCAGAACCCGCACTTCGCGAGCCTGATGGCGACGCTGGGCTCGATGATCATCCCGCGCGCCCGGCTCGACCCGACGCGGCCGGCGGACGAGGAACGTCAGGCCTACCTGCGTCGCGTCAACGCCGAGCACGGCAGCATCTTCGACGCGATCGAGAACCAAGACGTCGAGGCCGCGCGCGCGGCGATGCGCACCCACCTCGCGAACAGCCGCGAGCGCCGCCGCCGCGCCGCGCTGCTGGGCGACGAACCGGCCTGAGCCGCCCCGAGACCCATTCCCCTGCGGGTCTTCCGGGCTTGTGCAGCCCGAGAGATTGCACTAGCATGTTGTACGATGACTGACAACAAAGCCACCTCGTCGGGTGACACACCGCGTGTCGCCGCACTGCGCGTGATCCCGGTCGCCGGGCGCGATTCGATGCTGCTCAACCTGAGCGGCGCGCACGCACCTTTCTTCACCCGCAACCTCGTGATCCTGAGCGACAACGCCGGCCGCACGGGCGTCGGCGAGGTGCCGGGCGGCGAGAAGATCCGCCAGACCCTGGAAGACACGCGCGAGCTGCTGATCGGTCAGCCGGTCGGCGACGTGCAGCGCCTGTTGAATGCGGTGCGCACCCGCTTCGCCGACCGCGATGCCGGCGGGCGCGGGCTGCAGACCTTCGACCTGCGCACCACCATCCACGTCGTCACCGCGATCGAGTCCGCCTTGCTCGACCTGCTCGGTCAACACCTCGGCCTGCCGGTCGCGGCGATGCTCGGCGAAGGCCAGCAGCGCGACGCGGTCGAGATGCTGGGCTATCTGTTCTTCGTCGGCGACCGCACCAAGACCGACCTCCCGTACGCGAATGAACCCGGTGCCGACAACGACTGGTCGCGCGTGCGCCACGAGGTCGCGCTGACGCCGGAATCCATCGTGCGCCAGGCCGAGGCCGCGCACGCGCGCTACGGCTTCAACGACTTCAAGCTCAAGGGCGGCGTGCTCGCCGGCGAGGCCGAGGTCGAGGCCATTCGGGCGCTGCACGCGCGCTTCCCGAACGCGCGCGTCACGCTGGACCCGAACGGCGGCTGGCTGCTGAAAGACGCGATCCGCCTGATGCGCGACCAGCGCGGCGTGGTCGCCTACGCCGAAGACCCGTGCGGCGCCGAAGACGGCTTCTCGGGCCGCGAGGTGATGGCCGAGTTCCGCCGCGCCACCGGCCTGCCGACCGCGACCAACATGATCGCGACCGACTGGCGCCAGCTCACGCACGCGCTGTCGCTGCAGTCGGTCGACATCCCGCTCGCCGACCCGCACTTCTGGACCATGGCCGGCTCGGTGCGCGTCGCCCAGACCTGCCGCGACTGGGGCCTGACCTGGGGCTCGCATTCGAACAACCATTTCGACGTGTCGCTCGCGATGTTCACGCACGTCGCCGCGGCCGCGCCCGGCCGCGTCACCGCGATCGACACGCACTGGATCTGGCAGGACGGCCAGCGCCTCACCAAGGCGCCGCTGCAGATCGTGGGCGGCCTCGTCCAGGTACCGAAGACACCAGGCCTGGGCGTCGAACTCGACATGGTCGAGGTCGAGAAAGCGCACGCGCTGTACCTGCAACACGGCTTGGGCGCGCGCGACGATGCGATCGCGATGCAGTACCTGATCCCGAATTGGGCGTTCGACCCGAAGCGGCCGTGCCTGGTGCGCTGACCACAAGGTTCAAGGAGACCCAGACAATGAACAAGACCGCATGGGCCGCCGGCGTTGCCGCGCTGCTCACCGCCCTCGCCGGCCCGGCCGTGCACGCGCAGGCATGGCCGAGCAAGCCGATCCGCATCGTCGTGCCCTACACGCCGGGCGGCTCGTCGGACATCATCGCGCGCGCCATCAGCCAGCCGCTGTCGGAGGCGCTGAAGACGACCGTGATCGTCGAGAACAAGCCCGGCGCGAACGGCAACACCGGCACCGACGCGGTCGCGAAGTCGCCCGCCGACGGCTACACGCTGCTGCTGTGCGACGTGGGCGCGCTCGCGATCTCGCCGTCCGTCTACACCAAGCTGCCGTTCAACCCGAGCAAGGACCTGCACGGCGTCGGCATGCTGGCGTACTCGCCGCACCTGCTGGTCGTGCACCCGTCGGTGCCGGCGAACAACCTGAAGGAACTGGTCGCGCTGTCGCAGAAGACCAAGATCGACTTCGCGGTCACCGCCATCGGCAGCGCACCGCACCTGGCCGGCATCGCGGTCGAGAAGGCGACCGGCGCGAAGTGGGAATACATCCCGTACAAGGGCGGATCGCAGGCCGTCACCGACACCATCGCCGGGCAGACCCAGGTGCTGATGAACGGCATGCTGGCCACGCTGCCCTTCGTGCAGTCGGGCAAGCTCAAGGTCCTGGGCGTGTCGAAGGCCACGCGCGTGCCGCTGCTCGCGAACGTGCCGACCATCGCCGAGCAGGGCGTGACCGGCTTCGAGTCCGGCACGTGGCAAGGCGTGCTGGTGCCCACAGGCACGCCGCCGGCCATCGTCGCGCGCGTGTCGGCCGAACTCACCAAGATCATCCGCTCGCCCGAAGTGCGCTCGCGCCTCACGGTGCAGGGCGCCGAGGTCTACACGATGTCGCCGACCGAGTTCGCGCCCTTCTTCGAGACCGAGCGCAAGCGCTGGGCCGAGGTGGTCGCCAAGGGCGGCCTCAAGCTGGAATGAGCGTTCGCAGCCGCGCGAACCCACGCATCGACGAACCGAGAAGCACCCCATGACACAGCCCACGCCGTACCGCCCCTTCCCCAACAGCTTTCGCACCGACCTGCGTGCCGGCAAGCGCCTGATCGGCTGCTGGTGCTCGCTCGCCAACCCCATCACCACCGAGGTGCTGGGCGTGGCCGGCTTCGACTGGATCCTGCTCGACGGCGAGCACTCGCCGAACGACGTGATCACCTTCATCCCGCAGCTGATGGCGCTGAAGGACAGCGTCAGCGCGCCGGTGGTGCGACCCTCGTGGAACAACCCGATCGAACTGAAGCGGCTGCTCGACGGCGGCTTCTACAACTTCCTGATCCCGTTCATCGAGTCGGGCGAAGAGGCCACGCGCGCCGTCGCCGCGACGCGCTATCCGCCCCAGGGTTTCCGCGGCGTGTCGGTCGCGCAGCGCAGCAACCGCTACGGGTCGGTGCCGGGCTACTTCGAGGGCATCAACGAGCAGATCTGCGTGATGGTGCAGATCGAGAGCGTGAAGGGCGTGGCCGCCGCGGCCGAGATCGCCGCGGTCGACGGGGTCGACGGCCTGTTCGTCGGCCCCTCGGACCTGGCCGCCGGCCTGGGCCACTTCGGGCAGCCCAATCACCCCGACGTGCAGGCGGCGATGTCGACCATCTTCGCCGCGGCCAAGGCGGCGGGCAAACCGACCGGCATCCTCGCCGGGGCCGAGGCCGATGCGCGCCGCTACCTGGCACAAGGCGTGACCTTCGTGGCCGTGGGCAGCGACCTCGGCGTGTTCCGCTCGGCGACCCAGGCCTTGCGCGACAAATACCTCGAGGCCTGAACCCAAAAGCCGCCGTGAAGTTGTCACGCGGCTGTGGCCCACGTATGCACGCCGCCGAAACTTTCGGCGGATAGCACCGGATTGCCTCAATCCACCGCTGCGCGACCCGCACCGAAGTCCGAGACTCCCGCACCGCGACCGCACCGACAGTGCGGCGACTGTTCGCTCTCGGAGATTGTTGTGCAATTCATCTGGACCATCGTGATCGGCTTCATCGCCGGTCTCGTCGCGAAACTGCTCGAGCCCGGCACCGGGACCAGCGGTTTCTTCATCACCGCCGCGATCGGCGTCGCGGGCTCGCTGGTGGCGAGCCTGTTCGGGCAGTTCGCGGGCTTGTATGCGCCAGGGCAGTCGGCCAGCTTCATCGGCGCGGTGATCGGCGCCACAGCGCTGCTGCTGGCCCATCACTTCGTCGCGAAGAAATGAACCGGCGCGGGTGAGCGCCGGCAATCAGGCCGGGTTTCGCAGCGCGACCTGCACCCGGTCCGATCGGCTCTCGATGGCCTCGCCCGCGGCGAAGCACAGGTCTTCGCGGTAGCGACCGGCGACGATCTGTATCCCCACCGGCCGGTCGGCGGCCGACGGCATCGCCAGGGCCAGACACGGCAAGCCGGTGAACGGCAGCCCGACCATCGTGATCTGCGCTTCCCAGACCCGCCGATACGACGCGTCGTCGCGCAGGTCCAGGTTCGCATCGAACGGCAGTTCGGCACTCACCGGCAGCAGCACGACGGGGCAGCGCTCGAGAAAGACCTGCCAGGCACGGGTCACGGTGGCGCGCTCGCGCAGGATGGCCGAGAAGCGCTCGACGGTCAGCGCACGACCGACCGGTGCCTGCCCGGCCAGCGCCGCGATCGCGCCGGGGTCGCCTTCGGCCTGCGCCGCCCGCACCATCGCTTCGTAGCCGTCACCCATCCAGAGGCCGACCTGCGATTCGCAGATCGCCTGGATCGGCGGCAGGTCCTCCACCTCGTCGACGGTCCAGCCGGCATCGCGAAGACGCGCGGCGGCCTGCAGCAACGCGTCCACGATCTCCGGCGCCGTGTCCATGCCGTCGGGGCGCAGACAAACCGCGGCGATGCGCGGCACGTCGGGCCCGACCAAGGGCGCGGGCACCCACCAAGGGTCGCGCGCGTCGGCATCGGCCATCGCGGCGAGGCCGAGTCGAAGATCGTGAACGGTGCGCGCGAGCGGGCCGGACACCGCCATCAGCTGACCGCCGACGCTGCGCTCCGGGCTCGAGGCATTGAAGGCTGCGACGCGTCCGAGCGACGGCCGCAGCCCGTGGATGCCGCAGGCATAGGCCGGGTAGCGGATGGAGCCTGCAATGTCGGTGCCGTGGCCGATGTGGCCGATCCCGGCCGCGGTGGCCGAGGCCGCACCGCCCGACGAGCCGCCCGGCGTCAGCGTGCGGTTGCGCGGGTTGAGGGTCTCACCGTGCAGCAGGTTGCCGGTGAACCACCGGTAGCTGAATGCCGGCGTGTTAGTGCGCCCGACGATGGTCGCGCCCGCCTTCAAGAAGTTGTCGACCACCGGGCTGTTGAACTCGGCGATCAGGTCGCGCTGGGCTTTGATGCCATTGGTCGTGGCGTAACCCGCCTGGTCGATGTTGACCTTGATCGTGATCGGCACCCCCGCCAATGGCCCGACGCCGTCGCCGCGGGCAATGGCCGCGTCGGTGGCGCGCGCCCGTGCGAGCACGTCGTCCGGCCGGTGTTCGACCACGGCGTTGATCTGGGGGTTGACCTGGACCAGTCGCTGAAGCGCCGCGGTCGCGGCCTCGACCGCCGACAGCTGCTTCAGATGGATGCGGCTTGCGACCTCCGCCGCCGAGAGTTGCCAGATGTCGGACACGTGGGGTCGGTCGTGCAGGTTGGTGATTTCTGTCAGAGCGCGCCACGCAGTTCGTGGCAGTCTGGCCAGGTGGATCGATTCGATAAAGCGCCTGCCTGGCACGACGGCCAGCATCAGGTCAAAGTCTAAACCACGGCCGGACGTGGACCTGTCGCCACAGGGGTTTGGCCGAGAGTTCTCATTCGAGTTCACGGTGTAGCGAACCCCGTCGACAATGGACAGATCGATTGCAGGGTTTTGGAAGCCCGGCGACACCTTGCCACTGCAGTAGTGTTCGTGCGGAGGTGCACTCTATGGCGACGACACCGCGAGACGATGCCTTGAGTCGACGCAATGGGCGCCCCGTCGCGAACGGTGCAGCGCGGAACTGGACGACCTGGCCGTCCGAGATCTTGGGGCTCCTGCGCAGATGGCCAACCCCCGCGACAGCACTGCTCACGGCTGTGGCATACGGGATCGTGAACGTCGCCGCGCTGTGGTCGGCCTGCACACCGAACTCCACGTCGGTACCGAATCCGGCGGCGGGTATCGCATTGGCCGCTGTCCTGGTTTTCGGCCGGCCAGCGCTGCTCGGCGTTCTTCTTGGCGCGACGGCGGCCCACGCTGCGCTGATGGCACCGTGTGGATGGGCGGATGTCGATGTGGGTGTGGCGGCCTCCATCACAGGATTGGGTGCGCTGCTTCAGGCCTGGACGGGTGCGGCGCTGATACGCCGGTTTGTCAGCCAGCCGCTCGTGCTGGACACGGCGCGGGATCTGTTGCTGGCCGGCCTGCTGGGGGCGTTGGTGGCCTGTGCGGTGGGTGCGAGCCTGGCCTCCATCGGCCTGGCCGTCGCAGGCAGGCTCGACCCTCAGGCTTGGTTGAATGGCTGGATGGCCCGGTGGTTGGGCAACACGATGGGCGTGGTCGTGGGTGCGCCGCTGGCGTTGACCTTCATCGGCCGCCCGCGGGCCGACTGGCAGCCCCGCCGGCGAACCGTGGCCATCCCGCTGATCGTGGCCATGGGTCTCTGGGCGGCGGCCACACACGAATTGCAGCGCCTGGACATGGCGCGGCTCCAGGTGCGGTTCGAGCGCGACGCAGATCACCTGACAGCTTCGGTCCAGGAGCGACTGGCGGTGCCGCTGTATGCCCTCAAGGCACTTCAAAGTGCAGCGCGAGTGACCGGAACGTTGGATGACGACACGCTGCGCGATGCCTCGCACTGGTGGTTGCGCCAGCCGCTTCATTTGCAAGCCATGGGTCACGCCGTCCGGCTGACGCTGGCCGAGATTCCGAGTTTCGAGGCGACGGCGCGCGCGCGCGGGCTGACGACGTTCAACGTCCGTGACTATCGCGGCTCTTCGATGCGTCAGACGGATGGCGAGGTAATCGCGATCCGGCACATCGTTGAGCTGGGGCCAGGCCAGGCGCAAGCGCTGCTGGGCCTCAATGTCCTGTCCATTCCGGAAGCTCGCGACGCCGCGCTGGCCGCGCGCCGGACCGGCGAAGCCACCGCCACCGCCGGATTCCGTCTCGCCCTGCCGCAGCAAGACGAGACCGGTGTCGTGCTGGACCAGGCGCTGTACGACGGCAACCCCACGACCGAAGCCGAACGGCAACGCAGCTTCCGCGACATGGCGTTCGTCACCGTCAACCTCACGCGCTCTCTGGGAGAGCTCGCGCCGGCGGCGGGCAACTATCTGCTCTGGTGCCTGCTGGAAACCGACCCTGCCGCATCGCGTCCGCAGCTTGCCCGCTCGCCCGGTATCGACGCCTGTGACGCATCGAAGCTCCAGCCTGACATCACGCGGGTTGATCGGAGCCTCACCCTGGGTGGGCGGCGACTGCTGCTGCGTATTGCGGCTTCACAGCATGCGATGCCGGAACTTCATTCCGAATCGTCGTGGCTGCGGCCGGCGGTGGGCCTGTCGGGCTTGGCACTCTTGTGCGCGCTGCTTCTCGCGGTGACCGGCATGACGAGGCGCACGCAGCGCGCCGTAGAGGCCGGCACGGCCGAACTGCGCCGCGAAATGGGCGAGCGCGTCTTGGCCGAGCAGTCGCTGAAGGACAGCGAGGCGCGGCTGCGCGGCATCTGGGACAGCGTGCCGCTGGGCATCGGGTTCCTGGACAACCGTGGCTTCATTCTGGAGTGCAATCCCAGGATGTGCGAGATGACCGGCCGGCCCTTGCAGTCGTTGCGTGGACACCCGGTGGCCGAACTCCTGTCGGCCGAGGACGTTGAGCGCATCGTCGACCGGCGCCGCGCCTTGATGACCGGGCAGCAGTTGGCCACCGTGCCGTGTCTGCACCTGATCCAACCCGATGGCGACGAACGCCAGGTGCGTGTGCGTGCCACCGCGTTGCGCGACGCGTCCGGCAGGGTCCAGCGAATCGTCGCGGTCGTCGAGGACATTCGCGAGGAAATGCGGCTGTTGGCGTCCGAGCGGGCGCTCGGCCGGGCGGAGACGGCGAGCCGCGCGAAGAGTGACTTCCTTTCCCGCATGAGCCATGACCTTCGCACGCCGTTGAACGCCATCGTCGGCTTCGCGCAATTGCTGTCGCTGGACAGCGATTCGCGCCTCACGTCGCGCCAGCACGATTGGGCACAACAGATCCAGCATGCGGGCTGGCATCTGCTCGAGATGATCGACGAAACCTCGGACCTGGCGGCCATCGAAACCGGCAGCGTACGGCTGACGATCGCATCCATCGATGTCGTGCCCATCGTGGCGGCGTGTCGCGCGATGGTGCTCGGCGCCGCGGCGCAACGCGGCATCTCGCTCGATGAACGTTTGGCATCCGACCTGCCGGCCGTGCGGGTCGATGCCGGCCGCGTCAAGCAGGTGCTGACAAACCTGCTGTCGAATGCGGTCAAGTACAACCGCCAGAATGGATCCGTGACGGTGACGGCACGATGCACGGACGATGCGATGGTGGAGATTGCCGTCACCGACACCGGTCTGGGCATGACCCCAGAGCAATTGCAGGCCTTGTTTCAGCCGTACAACCGGCTGGGGCGCGAACTCACCGACATCAAGGGCACCGGCATCGGCCTCGTGATCAGCCGCCACCTGACCGAGCTGATGGGCGGCAGCTTGAGGGTAGAGAGCAGGCGCGGCGAAGGCTCGACGTTCACCATCACGCTCCCGACAAACGAAGCGGCCGATGCGTGACCGCGGCAGCCCTCGGGACGCATCACAACCCTGTCACACGTCAAGAGAGTCTGGTGCGACCGGCAGGAATCGAACCTGCGCCTAAGCCTTCGGAGGGCCCAATGATATCCACTTCACCACGGTCGCTCGTGAGCCGCAGATTCTAGCGTCCCGCGTCGAACGCCCGTTGCTGGCGGGCCCGGCGGGCCCACGCCGCCGCGAGGCACGGCAGCGCAGGGCCCTATAATTCCGCGGTTTTGCGCACTTTCGGAGCCCGCTGTCGGCATCCCATCGGCGCCACGCATTCCGCAGTTGAGGACTCCATGAGCGACGCCCATCACCCCACCGAACACGACGGCCCGCACGAAGGCCCCATCAAGACGCCGAAGCAGCTGATCCTCGCGGTCTTCTATGCCTTCGTGATCCCGATCACCGTGATCGTGTTGCTCGTGGTCTACGTCACCAGCGAGCACCGTCCGGCCGCCGGCTCGAAGGCTTTCGACCCCGAGTCGGTGGCGCAGCGCGTGCAGCCGGTCGGCATGGTGCAGGTCAAGGACGCCTCCGACCTGTCGACGCTGAAAACCGGCGAGCAGGTGTTCGCGGGCCAGTGCACCACGTGCCACACCGCCGGCCTGGTCGGCGCACCCAAGTTCGGCGACGCCGACGCCTGGGGCCCGCGCATCAAGACCGGCTACGACGCGCTGCTGCACTCGGCCCTCGCGGGCAAGGGCCAGATGGGCGCGCAGGGCGGTGGCGACTTCACCGACCTCGAGATCGGCCGCGCCGTGGTCTACATGGCGAACAAGGCCGGCGCGAAGTTCGACGAACCCAAGGCACCAGCAGCGGGCGCTTCTGCCGCCGCACCGGCCCCGGTGGCTGCGGCAACGACCCCTGCGCCCGCCGCAGCACCGGCTGCCGCCGTCGTGGCCACGGCCGAACCGGCCAAGACCGATGCGGCCGGCGCGGTGCCGGCGCTGTACACCCAGATCTGCCAGACCTGCCACGCGGCCGGCGTGGCAGGCGCACCTAAGCTCGGCGACAAGGCCGCCTGGGCACCGCGCCTGGCGCAGGGCGTCGATGGCCTGACGGCCAGCGCGATCAAGGGCAAGAACGCGATGCCGCCCAAGGGTGGGTCGACCGCGTCCGACGCCGAGATCAAGACGGTCGTGGCCTACATGGTCAGCAGCGTCAAGTAACGCAGCCTTCGCACCACCCCAGAAGCCGGCCCGCGCGCCGGCTTTTTTGCGCCTGCATCCAAAGCCGGGCTTCTTGCGTAAGCGATGAGCGCGGGTCGGTGCACACCTGTGCCGACCCACGACGTCACCACGAACGCAACTCCAGGAGCTCCGCCATGACCAAGACCCTCTCGATGCTCGGCGTCGCCGCCGTGTTGTCCGCCTGCGCGAGCGGCCCGACGATGATGAAATTCGACAACGCCTCGCTGCCCGAGCCCGTGCGCGTGCCGGCCGGTCAGAAGGTGCTGATGGCCACCACCGGCATCGGCGAAATCACCTACGAGTGCCGCGAGAAGAAGGACATGGCGGGCCAGCACGAATGGGCCTTCGTCGGCCCGGTGGCGACGCTGTATGGCAGCGATCGCAAAGCCGTCGGCAAGTACTACGCCGGCCCGACCTGGGAAGCCGGCGATGGCTCCAAGGTCAGCGGCAAGCAGGTTGCCGTGGCACCCGCGACGCCGGGCAGCCTCCCGCTGCAACTGGTGAAGGCCGACCCGGCGATGGGCAATGGCGCGATGACCGGCGTGAGCTACATCCAGCGCCTGAACACCAAGGGCGGCGTGGCGCCGGCGATGGGCTGCGACGCGATGAGCAAGGGCAAGCGCCAGCAGGTCGCGTACGAAGCCGACTACGTGTTCTACGGCATGTGACTCAGCGCGGCTTGGCCGGCTTCAGGCAGTAGCCGAAGCGGCCGGGCAGCGTGTCGAAGCGGGCCTCGGTCGGTGCCCAGTGGCCGGCCTCGACCGCGTCGGCCGCGAGGTTCATGTCCAGCGTGTGAACGATGCCCAGCCCGAGGTCGGTGGCCAGCAGCAAGCGGCCGTGCTCGTCGAGCCAGGCCGACTCATACTGCGCCGCGCGGCCGGTGTGGCTGGTGATCGCCGGTGCGGCGCCATCGACCGCTTGCAAGCGCCAGATCCACGGCGCCGCCTCGAGCTCGACGTACACGCGCTGCGGCCCGTTCTGGAAGAACCAGCAGCCCGCGTCGTCGCAGAGGTAGTTGCGTTCGATGAACTCGCGCAGCTTCTCGTGCAGGATGCGGCTGCCCTTGACCTGTGGGAAGGGCCCGGCGGCCTGCACGCGGTCGTCGCGCATGTACCAGTCGCCGCGCGCGTCGAGCGCGAGCCAGTCGTAGCAATGCGGCACATTGGGCCACTTCTTCAGTGCCTGCTTGACGATGTCGTCCATGCGCCGATCTTCGCTCAGATGTGCGTCTTCACCCAGCCCATCACCTGCTCCGGCAGGGTCAACACATGCCCCGGCCAGTGCCCGCCCGGAAAGCCCACGTGACCGCCGTGCCGCGGCTGCCACAGCGTGACGAAGTCGCCGACCTCGCGTTGCTGCGGCAAAGAGTGGGCCGGCACGAACGGGTCGTTGCGCGCGTTCAGCACCAGCGCCGGGACGCGGATGCGGTGCAGGTGCGGTTTGGCCGAGCCGCGCTGCCAGTAGTCGTCGGTGTTCTTGAAGCCATGCAGCGGCGCGGTGAACACGTTGTCGAAGTCGTACAGGTCGCGTGCGGCGAGCAGCTTCGCGCGATCGAACAGGCCCGGGTGCTGCGCGAGCTTGCGCAAAGCCTTGGGCTTCATCGTGCGCAGGAACATGCGGGTGTAGACCTGCCGGTTGAAGCCGCGCCCGATCGCGTGGCCACCGGCCGCGAGATCGATCGGCGACGAGACGGCACACACTGCACCGACCACGCGCGCCGCCGACTCGCCGGCCTCTTCGGCCCAGCGCAGCAAGGCGTTGCCGCCCAGCGAGACGCCGACCGCGACCACCGGCCCGCCCTGCATCGCGCGCAAGCGGCCCAGCACCCAGGCGATCTCCTCGAAATCACCCGAGTGGTAGGCGCGCGGCGCGAGGTTGATCTCGCCCGAGCAGCCGCGAAAGTGCGGCACGACGAAGCGCCAGTCGTGCTCGCGCGCCCAGTGCGCGAAGGCCTGCGCGTAGTGGCTGGACGACGAGCCCTCGAGGCCGTGGAACAGCACCAGCAGCGGCCGGCGGGGGTCTTCGCCCTGCCAGTCGACGTCGATGAAGTCGCGGTCGGGCGTGGTCCAGCGCTCGCGGCGAAACTCCGGCACCGGCCCATGGAAACGCTTGGCGAACAACGCCGGCCAGATCGTCTGCGCGTTTCCGCCGATCAACCACTTCGGGGCGCGGTACTGCTCCATCGCTCGGTCTCAGTGCAAGGTCGACGCGGCCTCGACCAGTTCCTGCACCTCGCGCGGCGAGCCGGGGCTCGCGTGGTGCGAGACGAGACGCCAGCCTTGCGCCGTCTTCAGGTAGACGTTGGTCGCGACGACCCAGGCCGACTGCGGGCCTTCGGTCGTCATCACGTGGATGTGCTCGAGCACGCTGTGCACCGCGCAGCTGTGGGTCTGCAGGCGCCGCACCTTCTCGGGCCGGGCGTTGATGGTGCCGTTCGCGAACATCGCATCGAAGGCCGCGCGGATCGCCCCCGCGCCGACGACGCGAGGGCCGCCGGGGTGAACGCAGGTGATCTCTTCGTCGTCGGACCAGACCGACATCAGCCGTTCGATGTCGCCACGCTGCAGCGCTTCGTAGAACTGCTGCTCGATCTCGTCGGGCGAGGCGAGCGGCGCGGTGGCCTTGGGTCGTGCCATGGCAGCGTCCTAACGAAACACGACCGTCTTGCGGCCGTTGAGCAGCACGCGGTGCTCGACATGCCAGCGCACCGCGCGCGCGAGCACGACGCTCTCGACATCGCGACCGACCGCGGTGAAGTCTTCGGGGCTGTGCGCATGGTCGACGCGCTCGACGTCCTGCTCGATGATCGGCCCCTCGTCGAGCTCGGCCGTCACGTAGTGGGCGGTCGCGCCGATCAGCTTCACGCCGCGCTCGTGCGCCTGGTAGTACGGCTTCGCGCCCTTGAAGCTCGGCAAAAAACTGTGGTGGATGTTGATCGCACGGCCGCGCAGGAACTCGCAGAACTCGCCGCTCAGGATCTGCATGTAGCGCGCCAGCACGACGAGGTCGATCTGCTGCTCGCGCACCAGCCGCTCGACCTGGCGCTCCTGCGCGTGCTTGGCCTCGGCCCCCGCACCGGCCGGCAGTGCGAGGTGGTGGAAGGGCACGCCGTGGCTCGCGCACAGCTCGGCGAAGTCGGGGTGGTTCGAGACGACCGCAGCGATGTCGGCGGTGAGCTGGCCCGACTGGCAGCGAAACAGCAGGTCGTTCAGGCAATGCCCGTGGCGGCTCACCATCAGCAGCAGGCGTGGCCGGCGCGCCATGTCGTGCACGAACAGCGTCATGCTGAAGCGCGCGCGCAGCGGCGCGAACATCGCGTCCAGCTTCTCGGCGCTGGCGAGCACGTCGGGTGCCTCGAAATGCACGCGCATGAAGAACAGCCCGGTCGCGTCGCTGCTGAGCACGTCGCCGAACTGCTGCGAATCGAGGATGTTGCAACCCGCCTCGAACAACAGCCCCGACACGGCGTAGACCACGCCCTTGGTGTCACGACAAGACAGGGTGAGGACGTAATCGCGTGGGCTGGACATAAGATAGGCGTTGATTGATGTCGATTGTACGAACGCCGCCTGGACCGCGCGGCCCACGAGGATTGGCTTTGCCGCAACCGACCCCGAAAAGCGACTGGAGCGCCCGCAGCCTCGAACTCTCGGGCCTGCTCGCGCGCACCGGCCTCGGCGACCGTGCGGCATTTGCCACGCTTTACGAGCGCACCAGCGCGCATCTGCTGGGCGTCGTGATGCGTATCCAACGAGACCGGGCGCTCGCCGAGGACATCCTCCAGGAGGTGTATGTCAACGTGTGGCGTGCGGCGCAAAGCTTCGACGCCGCACAAAGCCAGCCGCTCACCTGGCTGACCAGCGTGGCGCGCAACCGCGCGATCGACAGCCTGCGTCGCGCACAAGCCCAGCCGCAGCTGAAGACCAACCTCACCACCTCCATCGACGACGAGGAAACCGACGTGTACGACACCGTGGCCGACGACGCGCCCGGCCCGCTCGACCTGCTGAGCCGGGCCTCGGATGCGCGCGCACTGTCGGCCTGCATGCAGGGTCTGAGCGCACAACAGCGCCAGAGCGTCGCGCTCGCGTTCTTCGACGGGCTCAGCCACGCCGAGGTCGCCGAGGCGATGCGCCAGCCGCTGGGCACGGTCAAGTCGTGGGTGCGGCGCGCGCTGATGTCGTTGAAGAGCTGTCTCGACAGCGCGGTGCAGCGCGATTCCGAACGGGCGGGAGGCTGAGATGGACTACAGCCGCCCCGAACTCGCCGACCGCCTCGCCGCGGAATACGCCAGCGGCCTGCTGCGCGGACCGGCGCGCCGCCGCTTCGAAGCGCTGTTGCCGGCGCACCCCGCGCTGCGCCAGGCCGTGCGCGGTTGGCAGGACCGGCTGATGCCGCTCACGGCCGACGTCGCGCCTCAGCAGCCCTCGGCCGCCGTGTGGAAGCGCATCGAAACCACGCTCCATGGTGGCGCACCCGCGGCGCTTGCAGCACGCGCCGGCTGGTGGCGCCAGCTCGCGTTCTGGCGCACCTTCTCGGCAATCGGCCTGGTCGCGACGCTGAGCCTGGCGATGCTGGTCGCCACGCCGGGCCCGGTGGCGCCGCCCATCGTCGTCGTGCTGTCGGCCGCCGAACCGGCGCCCGGCGCAGCGGCCGGTGCGGTCGTGCCGGCCTCGTTCGTCGCCAGCATCAGCGCCGACGGGCGCGCGATGGTCACGAAGCCGCTGGTCAACGTCAGCCTGCAGGCCGACCGTTCGCTCGAGCTGTGGTCGCTGCCGCCCGAAGGCGCACCGCGCTCGCTCGGCCTGATCGCCGCCGACAAGGCGACCGTCGTGCAACGCGGCAAGGTGCTCGATGGCACCGCCGCGTTCGCGGTCACGCTGGAGGCCGCCGGCGGCTCGCCGGACGGCAAGCCGCACGGGCCCATCCTCTACGTCGGCAAGCTGGTCTTGTAGAGCGCGTCGCTCAGCGCTTCATCGACGCGTGCGGCGCTGACTTCGGTCAGGCAGCGCGTGTGGCCGAAGCGGCAGACGCGATCGAAACACGGCATGCAGTCGAGCTGCAGTGCTTCTTTCAACCAGATCACGCGCGCACGCGGGTTCAGCGGCGGCGTGTGCTCCGGGCTGGTCGAGCCGAACACCGCCGCCTGCGGCACGCCGAACGCGGCCGCCACATGCATCAGGCCCGAGTCGTTGCTGACCACGCCGCGGGCCGCGGCGATCAAGGCCATCGCATCGAGCAGCGAGGTCTTGCCGGCCAGCACACGGCAGGCGCCGGGAGCCGCGGTGGCGATGGTCTCGCACAGCACAGCTTCCTTGCCCGAGCCCAGCAGCAGCACGGGCTGGCCGTGCGCGACGAACAGCGAGTGCGCCAGCTCGGCATAGCGCTCGGCCGGCCAGCACTTCGCGGGGCCATACTCGGCGCCAGGGGCGAAGACCCAGTAGGCGCCGGCCTCGACGCCGACGCCACTCGTGGCCGCAGCGATCACTGCCGGTGCGAAGCTCATGACCGGGCGCTCGCCGTCGATCGCGGGCGACCCGGCGAGCGCGCTGTAGAACGCGACCATCGGCGGACGACCGGCCGGGTTGGGCAGGCGCCGATTCAGCAGAACAAAACGGCTCTCGCCGGCGTAGCCGATGCGCACCGGGATGCGCGCGAGCCACGGGATCAGCGCCGACTTCAGCGAGTTCGGCAGCACGTAGGCGGTGTCGAACCGGCCGCGCAGGCCGGCCGCGACGCGACGGCGTTCGGCCCAGTCGAGCCGGCCGTGCGCGAACGGCAACTCGATCACCTCGCCCACCTGCGGCATCGCGCGGTAGACCGGCGCGACCCAGGGCAGCGCCGCCACCGCGAGTTGCTCGCCGCGCGCGGCAAGGCGCCGCAGCAGCGGCTCCGACATCACCGCGTCGCCTATCCATTGCGGCGCGATGATCAGCGAGCGGGTCATCGACCGCTCAATGCGCGTGAACCTTCTCGCCCGCCTTCAGCCGGTAGACCGTGCCGCAGTAGGGGCACTTGCCCTCGCCGGTGGTGGCCACATCGATGAAGACGCGCGGGTGAGTGCTCCACAGCGCCATCTTCGGGTTGGGGCAGAACACCACGCCCGGGCCTTCCAGGTCCTTGGCGGTGACTTCGACAGTCGCAACAGGTTTCGTCGTCATGGTGGAATGTGCTCTCTCAGACCTTGGCCAGCCACTCGGCGTACTTCGGGTTGCGGCCGTTCACGATGTCGAAGAACGCGCTCTGGATCTTCTCGGTGACAGGCCCGCGCGAGCCCGAGCCGAGCTCGATGCGGTCGAGTTCGCGGATCGGCGTGACTTCGGCGGCGGTGCCGGTGAAGAAGGCCTCGTCCGAGATGTAGACCTCGTCGCGCGTGATGCGCTTCTCGACCACCTTCAGCCCGAGGTCGGCGCAGATCGCGAACACGGTGTTGCGGGTGATGCCGTTGAGCGCGCCGGCCGACAGGTCGGGCGTGTAGACCACGCCGTTCTTCACGATGAACAGGTTCTCGCCCGCACCTTCGCTGACGAAGCCGTTGGCGTCGAGCAGCATCGCCTCGTCGTAGCCGTCGTCGACGGCTTCCATGTTGGCGAGGATGGAGTTGCTGTAGTTGCTGACCGCCTTGGCCTGCGTCATCGTGATGTTGACGTGGTGGCGGGTGTAGCTGGAGATCTTCACGCGGATGCCGCGCTTCAGGCCTTCTTCGCCGAGGTAGGCGCCCCAGGGCCAGGCCGCGACCATCAGGTGCACGGTGTTGCCCTTGGGCGAGACGCCGAGCTTCTCGGAGCCTATCCAGGTCAGCGGGCGCAGGTAGCAGCTCTCGAGCTTGTTCTCGCGCACCACGTCGAGCTGGGCCTGCATGACCTGCTCGAACGAGAACGGGATCTTCATGCGCAGAATCTTCGCGCTGTTGAACAGCCGCTCGGTGTGCTCACGCAGCCGGAAGATCGCGGTGCCGTTGACCGTGTTGTAGGCGCGCACACCTTCGAAGGCGCCGCAGCCGTAGTGCAGCGTGTGGGTCAGGACGTGGATCTTGGCGTCGCGCCAGTCCACCATCTTGCCGTCCATCCAGATCTTGCCGTCGCGATCGTCCATCGACAGGGCCATGTCGTTCTCCAGTGCATGTGGAAGCACCGGAGATTCTATTCGGCCCGCTCCCGCGGGCTGTTCGCTCAGTCGGCGTTGGGGCCGAAGAAATGAAGGAACACGTCCGGCTCGATCACTTCGCGGGTCGCGAGACCGGCCAGGCGTTCGACGAAAGGTTGCGACACCGGCGCCGGGTCCAGCGCAGCCGGCATCGTCGCGCCCCAGGGCGTGTCGAAGCTGACGCTGTTCTGGAAGCGCGAGTCGTTGGCGCCGCGGGCCACCGGCGATTGACCACGGTTGATCAGCCGCTTCGCCAGCGAAGGCAGCTCTTCCCACTCGATCGCGTCGGCGTTCGCCACCGCGCGTTGGGTCGATGCGAAATACTGTCGGGGTTGGGCGTGGCGCATGGTGTGGACCTCGGAACTGCAATCTGGATTCGATGTAAGAAGCTTATCGACGCGCCTGCGCCTTGATTGACCGAAAAGCAAGACTCCGCTGCACCTGTTTTACACCGCTGACCCGTTTAGCGTGAATAGTTCGCGCGCGACAATCCGACCCATGCCGCAGCTCAAACCCCTTGCCGCCCGCCCGGCTCCGCCCACGCCGCGGGTGAAAGGCCAGCCCGCCGATCCGCAGAAGTTCGCGGTGCACGTCAAGCCCAGCCGCATCGACGGCCAGGGCGCGTTCGCGGCCGAGGCCATTCCCGCACGGCGCAAGATCGGCGAGATCCGCGGCGAGGCCATCAGCGTGTGTGAAGCGCGGCGACGCGCGAAGGGCGTGGCCCGCATCATGATCGTCGAGCTCAGCGAAACGCGCGCGATCGACGCGTCGCGATCGACCGACGCGATGCGCTTCACCAACCACTCGTGCCAGCCGAACGCGGTGCTGCGCATCCGCCAGGGCCGGGTCGAGTTCTATGCGATGCGCGATGTGAAGGTCGGCGAAGAGCTCACCGTGAACTACGGCGAGACGCATCACGAAGGGAAGCTGCGCTGTCGCTGCGGCGCGCCCGGGTGCGTCGGGCGGATCTAGGCTAGTTCGCGTAGAGCGTGTCCAGCGAGCGAAAGCCTTTCACCTCCAGCGGGTTGCCGCTGGGGTCGACGAAGAACATGGTCCACTGCTCGCCGGGCTGGCCCTCGAAGCGCAGCTGCGGCTTCATCACGAAGTCGGTTCCGGCCGACTCCAGGCGTTGCGCGAGCGCTTGCCAGTCGTCCAACGCCAGCACCAGGCCGAAGTGCGGCATCGGCACCAGCGTGTCGCCGACGCGGCCGGTGCGCTGCGTCTGCAGCAGCGGGCCGAGGTGCAGCGAGAGCTGGTGGCCGAAGAAGTCGAAGTCGACCCAGGTCGCGGTGCTTCGGCCCTCGGCGCAGCCCAGCACGCCGCCGTAGAAACGCCGCGACTCGTCGAGATCGCGGACGTTGATGGCGAGGTGGAACAGGCTGCGCATCGATCAGCGCCAGATCACTTGGCGGTGGGCATCACGAACTCGGCGCCCTTCGCGATGCTCGCGGGCCAGCGCTGCATCACGCTCTTCTGCTTGGTGTAGAAGCGCACGCCCTCTTCGCCATACGCGTGCATGTCGCCGAACAGCGAGCGCTTCCAGCCGCCGAAGCCGTGCCAGGCCATCGGCACGGGAATAGGCACGTTGATGCCGACCATGCCGACCTGCACGCGGCGCGAGAACTCGCGCGCAACGTTGCCGTCGCTGGTGAAGCAGGCCACGCCATTGCCGAACTCGTGGTCGTTGATCAGGTCGACCGCCTCTTTCAGGTCGTGCGCACGCACGCACGACAGCACCGGGCCGAAGATCTCTTCCTTGTAGATGCGCATCTGCGGCGTGACGTGATCGAACAGCGTACCGCCGGTGAAGAAGCCCTCGGCATGGCCGGGCACCTTCAGCCCCCGGCCGTCGACGACCAGCTTCGCACCTTCTTCGATGCCGACGCCGATGTAGCCCTCGATGCGCTCCAGCGCCTGCTTGGTCACGATGGGGCCCATCTCGGCGTCGAGCTCCATGCCGTTCTTGACCTTCAGCGTCTTCGCGCGCTCGGCCAGCTTGGGCACGATCTTGTCGGCCACGTCACCGACCAGCACCGCGACGCTGATCGCCATGCAGCGCTCGCCGGCCGAGCCGTAGGCCGCGCCGATCAGCGCGTCGACGGCCTGCTCGATGTCGGCGTCGGGCATCACGACCATGTGGTTCTTCGCGCCGCCCAGCGCCTGCACACGCTTGCCGTGGTGGGCGCCGGTCTCGTAGATGTATTGCGCGATCGGCGTCGAACCGACGAAGCTCAGCGCCTTCACGTCAGCGTGCGTCAGCAGCGCGTCGACGACGACCTTGTCGCCCTGCACGACGCTGAAGATGCCGTCCGGCAGACCGGCTTGCTTCAGCAGCTCGGCCATGAACAGCGACGGCGACGGGTCGCGCTCGCTCGGCTTCAGGATGAACGCATTGCCGCAGGCGATCGCGACCGGGAACATCCACATCGGCACCATGCACGGGAAGTTGAACGGCGTGATGCCGGCGACGACGCCGAGCGGCTGGCGCAGCGTCCAGTTGTCGATGCCGGTGGACACTTGATCGGTAAAGTCGCCCTTCAGCAGCTGCGGCACGCCGCAGGCGAACTCGACGATGTCGATGCCGCGCGTGACCTCGCCCTGCGCGTCGGTAAAGACCTTGCCGTGCTCGGCGGTGATCATCGCGGCCAGCGTGTCGCGGTGCTGGTTCAGCAGCGCGAGGAAGTTGTTCATGATGCGCGCGCGGCGGATCGGCGGCGTGTCGGCCCAGGCCGGGAACGCGGCCTTCGCGGACGCGACCGCGGCGTTCACCTCGTCGACCGAGCCCAGCGCGACCTGGCGCGCGACCGCGCCGGTCGACGGGTTCCAGACCGGCTGGCGGCGGCCGCTGGTGCTGGCGACGGTGCGGCCGTTGATGAAGTGGCCGACTTCGGTGGTGGCGGTGAAGGCTTCGGGTGCGC
>Ga0307509_10000427_pt1 | contig 70682 bp, 66 predicted proteins | sample 10_EM_MG_FD_202245 | JGI IMG/M metagenome (GOLD analysis project Ga0307509, IMG submission 202245) | Populus trichocarpa ectomycorrhiza microbial communities from riparian zone in the Pacific Northwest, United States - 10_EM | ecosystem: Host-associated > Plants > Roots > Unclassified | place...
GTAATATCTTAGATTCAAAAGCTCTGGTTTAGACAAAACTATGGTACATTCAGACAAGCACCGTACCACTGCTCTCCATCCTCTGATCCCTGCTCTGTACCATGAATTCATGGTAGACCCTTGTACCCCCGATCTCACTTAAACTACGCAACTGCGCGACCTCGAGCGCTTGAATACTCGAGTACAGTACTCGTACAGTGCAGCCTGTTGTAAAAATACCGCGAAACCCCTCTCCTCGAGAACTCGAGTAGAGAGCGGCACAGTCCTCCCGAACAGGGCCCCCACTCGCATAGCTAAACCCAAATAAGAAACTTTCAAGTGGTTTACTTGATAAACTGGGGCTCATGTGCTGACCACCGATCGTTTCCTAATTTCAAACCCACCAATCAACATCTGTTCAGGTGGGGGGCCTGTTCGGGTGGACTGGGACACCAGCTATCAGCGATCAGGCCCTTCGCAATCTGAGACAAAGAACCCCAATAGGGGATAGTGTTTTCCGGATGGGGTACTCGAGTATTGCTTGGGGCGGCTAGGCTTCCTTGATCTCATTACCTAGCTTGAGTACCGTAAAAACTCGAATAATTGAACTGTGTGCTGTGACCAAAATTTCCTTCTCTGGAGTGAGAGTAAAAAAAACACAGCCCCTTCCCCCCTTCCGAGCAGGAAAAAAAAACGACTTTTCTGAGAGGGAAAGCCTAACGACCTAGCACACGGTTCAATTATTCCAGTTTCTACGGTAGATAAATCCACCGCATGGTCTCTTTTAAACGGTTTTTACGGAAAACAAGAGTCAGAAACACGGTTGCTCGATTGGCTCGAGTACACTGAACGCTCCAACTAAAACCCCAGAAGCTCTTCCCCCGAGTCGGGCATAGTCCCTTGGAATCTACCATCTCCGTCAGCCCTGTGATCTCCGGGTTCTGAGTCAAAAACTCCTGAGAAAGATTAGAATTTTCCCGAGACGGTATAAGATCAACCCACTAGGTGTGTTAACCAGTATTCCCAAATCTGTTAACTTGTCAAGCTAAACCTGTCCTGGACTGACCGAGACAGCGGACTTCGAGAGATTTTATGCTTCTTCCCCTTCTCCAGACATCAATAATACCCTTCGCCGCTCGGTCCCCTCCCCCGGCAAAGGTTCTCCATCCCGGAGCCAACTGAACACTCCTAGGAACGATCTACTAGTATTCCTTGTTAAACTATCTCGTCCCAGCTCCGGGTCCGGGGATACTCATGGACGGACGTCCCACCAGAGGGCTTCGCCGTGCGGTTGCTCTGGTGACTTGGCTGATAGCTTCCCTGTGGGACTGGTTGGTTGGAATGGCTAGGTATGCCCCCAGATATTCTGGCCGTATACTCACCATGTATCCTCTAAAATCTCGTTTTTCCCGTGATATAGGGTTGACCGGTTACCCGATGTTACTGCATCCGAGGCGCGCCAGCAAAACAATCCCGAGAGACCCGCCAGCCCTCAACCCAAACCCTTCTTCGCAATACGTACGAAGCTTGGCGATGCTAATCAAAATTCCGGCAACATCCGGGGTTCTTACAATACGGCTCTTGCTTACGACATGGACGCGGTGGCTGGGGGTGAGCGTGCCCGGCGAGACAATTTTGGGAGACCAGCCAGCTTTCCCACCTCGATTAGCACTAGCCTTGGCAACTACAACAGCGGCAGCGGCAACGTTGAGGGTTCTGGAAACACGGCGATTTCTTATCATCGCATGGGCACAACGGCGGCCTCGAATGGGCATGTAGGGGAGGAACGGAGGATGCCCGCCTCCAACTAGCGCTCAAAACTCTATCCACTGATCTAGCGGTCGTGCTACCGTCAAAGGTGAGAGACGGGTGGGGGTTTCGTGATTCTCTACGGGATGGACGATACGTTTTGGCCGGTCTGGCTAACAGGGGACTAGATACCATCGCTAGCAGCCTCTGAGAAAGTATTTTCTTGGGGAGGTTTTCGCGGAATTCTTCGACCTATCATTACCGTGAGAACTCGGATAAACGGGCTATGTGCTAGGCAGCCCAAAATTTCCTCCTCTGGGGGAGGAGCGAAAAGACACTAAAAGAAAAGGCTCTCCGAGACAAAAAAAGAAAAAACACCAGACCTCACTAGGAGAGGCAGCTCCAACGCCCTAGCACATAGTCCTATTATTCGAGTTCTTACAGTGCTCTCTTTCTTTTCTTCATGCATTACAGCTTTATTTGTTTTTTTCCCTTTCATGCCCATGATGTTCTACGGCGTCTCCCATTTTAACATCACGACTGCTCCCCCCTTCCTCAACTAGAAGAGATTATTTTTCTAAAGAATATCCTGTTTTTTATGCGGCGCTAAGTTAACCCTTTTTTTATTTTATTTTATTTTTATTTTTCACCCCGTCTAGGGACCATCAGTTTGCCAAATATCACCATCAATTTATATCATGACCATTGCTATTTCACAGCCAGGCCCCAGTGCAAGCATCGTCCATGCCGCGCGCCAGTGTCGTTCAGGTTGCAGGAGGAGCGGAGTTTTTACCGCCTTTCTGAGCCACCTCACATCCCCCAAGTCTCTGGTCCCGCTGCCCAGGAGAGTTTTGGGCGAGAGAATTAAGCCTAGACTTGTGATTGCACTATATTTTGACTAAGCTAGACTTTTGCTTAGGAGATAAAATGTGTGGTGTGGAACGCAACGATGAGATGAATGCCCGAGCGAGCAAGCCTTACGTATACCGGTACGCGACCCGAGGTCAAAAAAATATGGACAGAAGCAGGAATAAAGAAGCGAAGTCGGGTACTGTTGATGAAGCTTATCTGTCGCAGGGGCCGGGAAAATTGACAATCTGGAGAAAAGATACCCAGAACGGGATGTAACACGGGGGAAGGTAGTATGGGGAGAAACCAAGCCCCCGCCCTGTTCAACGAGTGATGAACTATGATGGTATCGGAATGGGGAAGGGGGGGAAGAACTTGAATAGAAGATGAATGTACCAGGACTAGGGATTTGGAAGCCTTCTCTGGGGCTTGAGGGGAAAACGCCGCAAACCCAGTCCTCGGTTGAGAGGGAGTAAAGAGGTATACTGGTAGTCTTTCACTAGGTCTTGACGAATATTCGCGGGCGACGAACAGGAATTAGCAAGCATTTTTTGTTACCCTACTCAATTTCCCACTGGCCGAATGCCCCTGTTCGACATCCACTGATATTGGTCAATATTTCATGAAAGACTGTATACACAACCCTTCACCCGGAGAGGCAATTGCGGTGTCCTGGCACAGTTATCTTCTGTTAAAGATTGGGGGGGACTTGTGCGACTTGATTGTGCTTCTAGACCGAAGTCCTTGGCTCTTGTGCTGGTGATACCCTTCCCCCTTTTTTGACCTTCGCCCGATCCGTTGCATAACCGGGGTATTGCCACTGTGCGCAGGGCGTCAACTAGGGGTAGAGTCGCAGCGGAAGCAGGAAAGCGGTTCAGTGTGTGAGCTTAGCATTCTATGCTTTTTTGGCTGGCTAGGGGGCTACACCAGCTGACCATCTATTTAAAGTCCAAGCGTACCCAACAGTGGTCTTCTTCTTCGCATCCCGCTTGCGGACAGATTGGTGGGTTTTTTATTTGGCGCTAGATTGGGGTGTTTGTATATGCATTAGGGGGGGGGGGGGTTTCCTGTGGAATTGATTCCTAGGTGGAGGCTTGGGGCGTGGGCTTTGGTTCGCTAGTGTTCCGTTCTTGGCCAGCGCGTTTTGTCACTTTTTGGCGGCGCCATTGCACGATGCTGAATGAGATGAAAGATGCAAACCTTACCGGTAGCGCACCTGAGCGAGATGGCCAACTGGGAAGTCTTGTGGCAGTACTCGTACTGCCCGTCTCCAATATCCTAGAAGCAGTTCCGGTAACACTATTCCTTATACCCCCAGAAACAAAACATGATACTGAAGGAACCGAGTTGCCTCAGAGCAGTCAAGACTGGTGAAGTAGGAAATGGAGGCCTTCCTAACCTCGGGGACTTGCCCAACACTAGAAAGTAATGTTCAACATATTTCGGAGGTCGGCGTCACCCTCTAGATTGCTGCTCCCCTTTTAACCTTCAGACACCCGACTGCTGTGAGACCATGAAAGTCTGCCTTCCTGTACCGCGGCAGCCGTTCCTGTGTTTACTCGTATATGCCTGATGTTTGTAAAAACGACGGCTATTGCATATAGGCAAAATCTTGAGGCTCCGTCGTTTTTACAAAAGTCAGGCAATTGCGAGAAGTGTGCCGGCCAAGTATTTTGGGGAAAAAAAGGGAATGAGACAAGCCCCCATTCCCCCACTAGTTGTATGTTGTGTAATCGTGGTCGGGTTTCAGACACTGGCTGCCTAGTACGAGTGGTTCGTCCAGGGTTCGTCATCATCTGAGCCAGGGATAGTTCCCAGATGAGGCTTTATAAAGGCCATCCGCGCTCCCTATCCGACCTCACCACATGCAACTACATTCGATATCAAATTATTAGCACTTGATTCGAACAGCACTACCAGAGCCGTATTAATACTAGGATTTCCAGTACTACTTCGGTGCTGCATTTCAAAAACCATATCTACACCCCGTTACGCCAATCGACTTTAATCCTATCTTCCTTTAGCTACCACACTTGCTTTTACAAGGCCCAAAAAAGGACATAGGTGATGGCACCCTCGAACAGGTGAGCCTCTCCTCGTAGGTCCACCAAGTGGGCCCCAGAGGTTCTACCCTGCTATGCTAACAAGATTGTGCAAGCCCTTCCCGCCGGCCAGGGGACTCTCACCCTCAGGTTGCCAATGTGCCTCCACAGACGTTTTATAAGATATTGTGAGTTGGGAAAGAAAAATATGCCCCTCTATATTCTCGTCATCTGCTTACCATGTATTCTCAAATCTCGTTTTTCCCATGATATAGTGCTGAGCTGTTCTCCAAGACATCTGCCGCAATTAAATCAACAGTTGGTAGTGGCAGTCAAACTTCTGGCGTCATACCCCAGCACGCCCCCAAGGGATCTTGCGCCATAATTACAGCAGAAGCTGGCAATGATAATAAAAAGTGTGCCAACATCGATCTTAAACAAGCGGTAGGGGAATCAGCTACTCTTCACTAGACAGACACAAACACTGAGAATGAGCAGGTCCAGGAACACCACAGTCTCTCATCCAGGCTTTCTCTTATTATTAGCACACGTGTTGGTCATTTTAACAATAATGCTGGCAATATTGTGAACACTAAGAGTTGGGGTGCTTGGGCCCGCGACTTCCTTTATCTCATTATAAGGACCGATGTTGGTGACCACAGCGAGGATACCTGCAACTTTAAGAACAGTAACACCTCAGATGATGAGCGTGTAAACCCCGAGGGGGGACTGAGGGGGTCTAACACCTTCTAGGGCCCCACAATTGTGTTTTTTTCGTGGCCATACTATCGTCACAGATGAGAGATGGGTGCGGGATCCATGATTCTGGGTGGGATAGGAGATGTGTTTTCCTCTATCTTGGGGACCGGAGACGTCATATGACACCATCGGTAGCGGCTAGCGAGGAAATATTTTTTTGGAGGTTTTGGCGGAGTTCTTCGACTTAATTTCTTCTCTTCATGTTCTATGGCTTTGCTTTTGTTTATTTATATTCATTTTTATCTTTTGTACTGCCTACACCTCATGATTTTCCACATCTCGCTCATTCCAACATCCCGGTTTCCCTCCTACCCTCCTCAACTACAAAAAAACTTTTTTTAAAAAAAATATCCCATCACTTCCCCCATGTAGCCGCAGCACTTCTTCCCCCTCTCTTTTTTTTTTTGCCCCATTTATGTACTTGAAAAAGGCATAGGATGCTATCATTAAGACAGTAGGGTTGAGGGTGAGCCATTAGTGAGGCTAGGCAGCCGTGTACTGTGCTGGTATTTCTCATCCAGCTTGCGTCGTGTCTGGGGAATACCATTCATTTATTCTATCCGCTTATATCTGCGCCTACATTGCCCACCACCAATTTGCATTATGACCGTTGTTGCTTTATAGTTAAGTCCTAATGCAAGCGCTATGCATGCCTTACACTAGCATAGCCGCATGTTAAAAGTTCTAGCACCTTGGCTAGCACTGTAACACAAAAGGGCTATTACATCCGCTATAAGGTTTTGCTCTTGTGCCAGCATAAGTGCCAGAACTTTGGCACACGGTTGCACGGAACTACACCCAGTGGGACAGGAGGAACGGGGCTTTTGCAACCATTCCCGGCGGCCCCACACCCCGCAAGTTTCCAGAGCTTAAACTCAGGTTTATAATTGCATTGCAGTGGCTAGGTTAGACTTCAGCCTAGGGGCTATCGAGATAAGATATATGGCGTGGAGCTCATTGGCCAGATGAACGTGTGAGCTAGTAAGCCTTGTGCTTGTGCACCACGGTCAAGGGCCAAAAAAGTACAACCCGGGAAGGAGTAAAAAATGAAGTCAAGCGCCATCGATAAATTTCATCCGCTACAAGGACTAGAAAAAATCTACTGGCCTAGAGAAAGGGAACATAGAACAGGGCGTAACAGGGAGCAGGGAAAAGGAGTATAGCGAGGCGCCAAGCTCCTAGCGTAAACCAATGGGTGATAATCTACCATTCCATGCCTCCAAAGAAAGGACATCGGAATAAGTTCCAAGCGGAGTCTCACGATCCCGACGCCCCCAGCGAAGGATTATATCAACAGTTACTACAGAACCACACCATCCCTCTCGCCAAGAAGCCATTGACTCGGACGATTGAAAAGTTTGGCCATCATGAAGGATGGAATTGTTAGAAGGACGTGATTGATGCTGGAATTTATAGGAGTGTTGCTGATCGCTGGGGAGCATGGTGGATTATTCTAGTGCTTTAGAGGTTTATAGAGAGATTGTGCCGACATGTCTTTCCTCTGTGATCATGGGAGTGTAAGGAGGAATGCAGAGAGATGCAGAGATAGGGGTCTCGGCCCATAGGAGGATCAAAATCTGTTATTTTTGCTTTATTTATGTATCCGCCTTTACCGTAAGATTAGTTCTAGAGAATGCCCAACTCCCCAAGGAATACTCTCATTCTACTCCCCACCACTCAGGCTGTGCTATCGGTTTCCCCCACTTTACCAGGAATGAGAGAACTCAAAGTCCCCCGTTAATAGTTCCCAATGCTCCACCCGTCTAGAACCATACCAGATTAAACCTTGGGCTCACAAGAGCTACCATAGTCGCCACCATCATCAGTTTTGGACATATTGGGTCTCCGCGGGGGTATGTCGTGCACCCAAGTGATTACGAATCTCTCGCCCTAAACAACAGAGTGACAATGTAGAGAGGAGGGACCCACGTTTTGGTATTATTGCGAAATCATTGGGTGGGGGAGGAGTGTAGGCAGTTTGGTTCGACTGAGAACTTGGAAGTGTTAATTTGTGCAAGGCAGTCGCTGTTGGGACCCCGAAGTCTGAGGTGGTGCCCGGGACGAGGCTGAGGAGTCAAGAATCTATCCAAGGCCAAGGCAGAGAGCCCTGTGTGACTTGATAGTGCTTGTAACCGACCACCCTCGACTCTTTCTCGGATGATACTTTTCCCTTTTGTTTTTTTATTAACGCATAGACACTCCGAGCATAGTTTTCCTTGCATATGCAGCACTTTATTTTGGGACAGATAGGTAAACCCCCTATTTAACACAAGATTAGGGCATTTTTACCTATATGTGGGAGGAGATTTCCTGTAACTCCAGTTCCTTATTGGAGGCTTGAGGTGCTCGCAATTGAACGGCGGCTGTGAGCACGGCTGCTATTGCATATGGGCGAAAAATTGCCCGGAGCCTCAAGATTTTGGTGGTATGCAGTCGTGTTTGCAAAAAAACGGCAGAAAATTACGAGTACCTTAGTGTATCTGAGCGCAGTGGCCAGCCAGAAAGTAGTGCGGTATCACTCGTACAGCTCATCCCCAATATCTCAGCAGAAGTGCCAGCGATACAGTGCCTTATGCCTACAGCAGCGACACATGATATTGAAGGAACCGAATTGTCTCACAGAGCAGCCAAGACTAGTAAGCAGGAAATGAAGAATCTTATGACTTTGATGACTTGCCTAACACTAGGAGATGTTCATCATATTTTCAAGCAGGTGTCCCGCCCTATATTGCTGTTTCGCTCTTAACCTTTGGACACCCGATCACACAAATTCAGGAGAATTGGGTTTTCCCCTGGTGCTCCTGCGGCTGTACTAGTACTTGTGCCTAGCATAAAGTGCCATGAAAACTGCAACATGCGGACAACGTGCTATATCGTTAGAGTTGCCTTCTCTGGTAATGCCTGGTGTTTTTTTTGCTTTTGTATGTCTGCTGGAGGGGCTGAGCACATTGATCGATTATTCTAGTTTTTACGGTGCCTAGGGATGAGATAGGTTGTTTTTCGCTGGTCAGATGGTTGCGTAACAACTCTGTTTTTCAGATATTTATCGCCAGACACATTTAATTCATGCAGGGTCTGTTGTCCTTTGGATTGGGGGCCGTTCCTGGCTCGCGCTCCATAAAGGCAATGCCCACCCCAGCCCAACTTCAGCACAAGAAACCAAATTCGACATCAAATTACTAGAGCTAGATCCGAACAACACAGGCACCGACAAGTACCCCCTCTTCAGGCTCCCAAACCTCATACAGGTGAGTCCTTCCTCTTATTTCTTCCTGCAAGAGGCTCAAAAGTTTCGCCATTGCTAAACTAACTGAATGGGATCAAGAGTGATCGATTCGTAATCCAGGCAGTTGGTCGAGACTTTGAACCAGAGGACACACAAGGGGGATCATGCTAGCATTTACTGAAGGGATTCTAGATGAGGCGTTCTGGTTCAAGTTGATAGCGTCCCTGTTCGCCTGGTTAGTTGAATAATATACCATTATAGATCCTGGCTTACACTTACCGTGTGTTGATTCAGCTGGTTAGTCTACCGGTGTGTCATCATGCTAAGTCCTCGATTCGAAACCTCTGCCACCTTCAGCACAATTGCTGGCGATGAAAACAAAGATTGCGGCATCATTGAATTTCAAAGCAACACGGGGACCGGACAGCATACTCCCCCCAGCGCACTAACGAAAGTTGGTAACTCCAACGAGAGAACCGGCAAAATTTCAGTTAGCTACGGCACCCCCCAACTCACTGCCCTGGTGGTCACAGATTGTGATAGAACTTGGGGAAAAAAGGTGCCGGGGACAAATACCTCCGGTCGAGAACCACCGCCCTATTCCCCGGCTGCCGCACCACTATCGCAGATGAAAGGCTAGCGGGGTTTCTTAATTCAGTATGGCATACGAGCTGAGTTTCACTCGGTCTTGCAGACCTGATACTGGATAACATCACCGACAACCTCTTTCTCTCCTCTTCATATTTTATAGCTCTGCTTTGTTTTTGTTTCTGTTTATGGACCATGGCTTTCCAAGACATCTCGCTCTTTCCAACTTCACAATTTCACTTCTATCCCCTTCTCATTTACAAATTTATTTTTCAAAAAAAAGAGACGCAACCGCTTTTCCCACGTGGGGGCAGCACTTCTTCCCTCGTTTCCTTTCTTTGCCCCATTTACTGCAGAGTATCAAATAAGCTCGAACACCCCGCGTCCCAACCAAGTACCCAAGCTGAAAGTCTGTGAAAGTATTTCCTCTGATAACAACACATCTCAACCAAACCAAGATAGTGCGACAGATTTCCCACTCCTACAGGAACACCCTTTTGCTCCAGGAGCAAAGCTTTTAGCTGGCCTCCATGATTTTGAGATGCCAATAGATTATATTAGTAAAGAGGCTAGTGCCTCCAAAGCTACTGTGCGGGCATGAATGATGTCGATTTTTGAGTGAATATACTTCGATTTACGCCATTCAGAATATCAAGGGTGAGGTTGAGGAAAGAAACTCAGGGTACCCTTCAGAACTAGGAGTTACTAGATTCAGGCCATTTTGGCAACCTGGCAAGGAGCATTCCGAGAGGATGTCTAGAACGAGGTGTAACATGGGGAGTCAGGGAAAGCAACATGGCGGGGCACCAAGCTACCACATCGAATCTAACGAGTGATAGTCTATGATTGTCTGTCCACAAAAAGGAAAAAGGAAAAAGGAAAAAATCCCAAACCGAGTCTCATAACTCCAATACCTATAAAGAGGAACTATGTGGTGCCGGTAGTCGAGAGTTGCCCCTTGCCACGACCAAATCCAGTAACGAGCAGGCCCCAATAACAAGTTTTCAGAGAAAAACTCCCCACGGGACCACCCAGAATCAACCCCTGTCTTTTGACAAAGGGAGCATTGGTTGAGAATCCTAGGGTGGGCGTTTTGAGAAAGTGAGTACAGGTACAAATTTATGCCAAAGCGCTACGTCTTCGTATGTATCGCTGCGCGAAAAGAAAGTGTGCAACAGGGTCGATTTTCAGTCCCAGACACCATATAAATAATTAGTGCAAAACTACACAATTCCTCTCCCCGGAAGCCATTCAATATTGAAAACTTCGGCCACTATGAGCGATGGAATGGGACAACTCAAATTCCTTCCCATAATCGTAAGCCCTGTGTCAATAGTACTTGAACTTGATGCCCTGCCGGCTTGGAACCTTGCCAGATAAAACCTGGCACTCGCAAGAGCTACCGACATTGCCACCATCTTCGGCATCGAGCATATCTGAGCATTCATCCCTGCCCTTGTTGTCGGGGCTGTCGTGAGAGGGGGATGCTGTACACTCAAGTTACTACAGAGCTCTAGCCCCCAAAAGCGGCAGGAATGTTGCAGCATGAATGGCCCATGTTTTAGCATTATTCCGAAATCGTGAGATGGGGGAAGTGTTTATCGATGCGGGTCATAACTAAGCCACCGTAAGCACAGCAGCCGGATTTGCAACATATTTACAGTACCGTACCTGTACTGGGCGCAACTCAGCCAGTATGAGTAACTCTAGGCTTTTATGATTAAGCAGTAATAGCAATAGTGATTTCAACAGAACCTGATATCTGCGCCCTCAATGCTCAATCATAATTCTCCGAGTCAGCAACATAGGGATACATTTGTAAAAAAAGAGACTTCACCCTTGTCCAAGCACATTACAAGTGCTTGTGCTCGGGTGTGGCACCTTGTGAACTGTAGTTGAGAATGCCTGATACCTATTGTGGTGCGGAATTTCGGTGGTAATGATTTAGTTATCTCGAGTTGAGTTGGGGCACTTACATCGCAACACTAGTTACCACGCTTACCCTGTAATCATAACCCCCGTCGATATGCAGTTCCCCCCCCGGAGGACTTCGAAGTATTCTTTCGTTCATTTGCGCAAGGCAGTAGCTCTCCGGAATCTTGCAGTAATGGGGATGTGGGCTCTTGAAATCTGAGGTGGTGCGTAGAACGAGGCTGAGCAGTCAAAGATTTGCCTGATATTCCTGCGGGGAACTTGGAGTGATATGACTATGCTTCAATCGACCGCCAGTGGGTTTGAATAGGCAGCAGCGCTCCCCACAACTTCCGTTTTGATCCCCTCTATCAACCGCTTCACCGGAACACCGTGTGCAGAAAGCCGACTCAGAATAGAAGAAGCTCAACATGTCAGTTTAATTACCGGCACTTATACTGACTCATTTTAAGTCGATCACGCAGGAATCAGGCGAAGCTGGCTATCCTTAAAGTGCGAGTAGACACCATTAATGATATTTCACTCCGGGATGCATTGGTACGTCTCATTTTAGGAGATATTACAGTATCTATCCACATATCTTGAAGGAAATTCCCTACTAAGTTAGCTCTTTAGCCGGAGCTTGAATTACGGACTTTAAATCACTCATTCTGGTACCGGTATTGTTTACTCTCATTTCTGGCCAAAATTTGTATCACAGCCGATCACTCGCATGTTCTGAGCTGCGCATGCTTCAGCGGCTAAACTCTCCCAGCTACATGCAAGTTCAGCGAGCTTATGGTGGGATGCTTGCACCACCACCCCCCTTTTTTCTTCCACAATCCGCGCAACGGGCCGATGCGACATACGACATGCAGATTCACCGCTATCCAAATCTATGCTTAACCCAGAGGCTTCAAGTTTACCCCACAAACTTAACCTTTTTTTCCCTGAGAAAGCCGCTCAGCCACAACATTGCGTTGCTATTACGGAAGATGAATATGCACGTCTCATCACCCCAAAGGATAATACTGTGCCGGCATTCGGCACGCCCACGCCAGACCCCGCACTCAGGCTGGGCTTCAATAATTCCCTGAGTCATTGCAAAAAAGAGCCGCTCAGAAAGAAACATAATACCGATGACCTGGCTTAGTATTCCTTAGTCTCTACCCTCCCGTCGGCGGCATAACAGCCTTTCTTTCCATCTAAGGAAGGTAACTATCAAGAACACACAACACCTATGCATGAGATCACATATCACAGCACAAGTAATCTGGTATCACAGTTAAAACCGCACAAGTAGTACAAAGCGCCCCCAGCCTCCCCAAGCCTTGCTCCCAACCGCGCCAAAGATTGAGAAGGAAAGAATGACCCCCCCTCAGGGAATGCCTTCCTTTCACGGATTTTGCTATTACCATAAGTAGGACAAAGGCCCACTGACCTCTCAAATTTCCCCATCTAAGAGGCGGAGGGAGATAGTAGATGTATGATGGCTCCTGTATTATCCCGAGGAGACCCGATAGCTACAAGCTATCATAGATAGGCTTTAGGTATTCCCCACAAATCGGGGAAAACAATCCAAAATACTCCGTGTGCTTTTTCGAAGATCTCACACATCACTAGAGTGAGATACCGGTATACTCAAATCCAGGAAGGGTTGGTGCAACGTATCCTTGGCCAATTTAAAGCTTGCTGCATCCCCGGGTCGGGCACCCAGCACCCCACTCTTTAAGGCATAGCAAGAAATTCTAAACCTTTTATCCCTGGAATTCGCTACCAGCATTCCAAGGCTGCCTTGGAGCGATTTGAGTGGAGGGGGTATTTCAGCTGACCCCCAGTGCTGAGTTATTTGAGCTCTAAAAGGAACCGAAAATCCTATTCCCTGGCCAAGCACAGCCCCGGCTGCCCAAATTCAGCTTAAGCGTGCTGGTAACGAATTCTAGTGTTTCAGACCGCCCAAGGGATAGCCGTGTCGGGTGGTACACCGCTTCCACTGGTATTCCAAGAGTCCAAGTGCACAGGTGGTGTATGTTACGCAATGATATAGATGTCATACTAAGTCAGCCCACCGAACTTCAAATCTATATCATTGTTTAAAAAATAACATCTTGTTGTTTCCGGGAAATGCTTAGAGGGTAACTGGGAGTGCCCCCCCAAGGTCCAATCATCTGGGGTTGATAGGTATACTCTTGCACTGAACTCGAGTACTCTAACTCACCAACTCTGCCGCAAAAGAAATTGACACCCATCTAGGTTCCCATGGGAAACCCACAAGTTTAACCAACCACCACAAGGTACACAGCAAACTTTGTTCTCAAAAAGTGATCAAAATTTAACGAAAGGGGATCACCTAGAATTTGACACATGAAATTGCCAATTTTTTTCCCCCTACCAACCACTGGTGGTGAGTGAGTGAAACCAGGCAGTATCGTTGCCAGAAATCCCATACAAACTGACCGCCCGGAGCAGTGTTCTGGGGCTCTTGTCTTAGAACTCTAGAACTCAGAACCCCTAGCATGCTTTCTGTAACCTGGTGTCCAATCGTGTGAATCTTCGTCTCAAACTATGCTATCTGAAAAATCTCCTGATTTTTTCTGATGCTCTGGTAGGAAGCAAGCACGTTTTAAGAATGGGCGTTTTTATATATATGAAGAAACCCCATGGGTCGGCTCCCCCCATCGCTCAAATTACACAGCACGTGATTATCCAGTCTCTCGGCACATCCACCTCAGCGACATACCACCCGACATGGCTTTATACCATATACCAAAGATCATGCTAAAACATTCCCAAACTGCTTTAGTGAGGGGCGGTTGAGTACCGCATCAATGTGGTATAGTGAAAAACACCACTTATTCCGGTGTCTCTGTCCAATGCTCGGTAAATTCTCAGGGCCTATTACTAGTTCTTAGTTAGACCAGAGTGACAATACATGACTGCGACTGAAACCAATTCCTTCCTTATCACCGCAAACCTTCCCCCATCCATCGCATTCACGCAGTCTATTAGTAGACCCCTCCCACCACCAACACAACGACACCTACTACAACCCTCTCGGCCCTACGATCGCAAAATTTCCGGGGCCAAAAAGCCGCTAAATCACCGATACAAAAGTGGATATGCTAAGCCCAATTCACTCTCAGAAAGAAGCCTACCGGGAGAAAACTAATGAAGGTGGTATGATCGCGTAAGGGCGTTGACGGGTGGAAGATGTCGAGGCGTGTGTATATGCTTGTCTATTTGTCTATTGGAGGTTGCTAGCTAACAGGTATCATACTTAAGTAGTGAAAACTTCTACATGTATAGCCCTATACATCCGTTCATACCCCAGTGCACCCACACATGTCCACACTTCAGTGTTCCTCCATACAATGTCCGTTTCCCGTTACCTGCGCTCCTCGGTTCTTCTAATACAACATTCTACCACTAGGGTCACTACACCATTAAAACCCCGTCTCAAAACACCGATCGATGGGAAGTTTTAGAGCGCGTTACGAATCACCCAGCAGTAGTAAGTACTGACGAATCGGGGCCCCTCCACTAGTGGAGAAAACTCCTATGCCAACCCCCATTCACCAACACTCTTTTGCTAGGAGGGGGTGTTTTGATGACATAGAGGTTCCCGCAGAATACTGTACACTACTGCTTGGTCAATTTTAGCGCTCGGGTTAAACAATTGCCCCAAGAACTCATATATTTGGATCATTTGCGAGGCTCAAGGGTCCAATTTATCGATTCAAAGTTGAGGATCTTATCTTTCGGTCAGGGTTTGTCTTCCGCCTCTACTCGAGTACATAGCTCTATTATACTCGCGCGGCCGAGTTGAACCCGGGCACTTAAGGTGGCAAGGCCCACGCAAAGTGCCCGGCCTCAATTGGGCCGCCGGAGTACGTTGCGCCCAACAATCATTAAAGGGAAGTATAGCAAGATATTCTTGCTCTAAGCTATTACCAGTATACCTTTACCTATACTTGAGTACTAGAGTAGCCACCGTCGGTCACCGCAACAAAAAGCCTCAGCGCTTATCAGATCAATCTCCCATCTTATCTCACCTCAACCCCTCAACTTCGGATCACCTCCCCCGCCCATGACTAGTTGTCCAAACCCATAATAGATCAAGAACTCCGTTTCGCCCAATGCTTCTCTTCTAACCTCAAATACTCACGAAGCCCTCCCCCCGCTTCCAGGGTTCGACTATGAGCTGGTGAAGCTAGATACAGTGTGAAGACGTAAACTTAAAGCTTGACGAATCCCCCCACCTCAAGTTACTCCACCAGTCATGTCGACGACAGGACTAAAACTAGGCTCCCTTGCAATCCGCACGCTAGCGAAGCCTATAGCTGTGAGCAGCCCTTATCACCTCACCACCTCAGGAAGAAAATAATTAACCCGATGCCTCTTAGAGTCGAATAAGAGCCCAAGCCCGCGACCACCCCCGCTTCCGGCGCCTATGCATAAACATAGCGCAGCAAATCCACCGTATAGACATGCGCCTGCGCCTCGGTATCCTACGGGACACGGCCGCCATCGAGAAGGCCAACCAAGCGGAACGCGAATGGCACAAGAAGGAAGCTGCCAAGCGATTGAGGGAGCGAGAGGCAAAAAACTCCGCCGCTACATCGCCTGCATCCTCGAACCTCCCGCTGCCCCCGCGCTCGGTTGTGCACCATATCACAGGGGGTGAGGCTGCCGCGGCTAGGGCGGGGAAGGAATTATCCAAGAAGCCGCCCAGGATTAGACCGCTCAGTGAGAATAAAGCGATTGAGAACGGAGCAAATTTTATCAGCGAGTTTTTCCTGTTTAGCGTTGCTGGGGGGTTGATTCTATTGGAGCAGATCCGGTCCAGGAGGAAGGAAGCGAGTCGGAGGGATATGGTTGCTGATCGGCTGGAGGAGCTTGAGGAGAGGAACCTGGTAGACGAGGAGAGGTTGATGAAGCTTGAGGAACGGACGAGAGAGGGCGAAGACAAGGTATTGAGGCTTGAGGAGGAGAACTGGAGGTTGAGGGGCGGAAAGGGGGAGTTTCCTGGGAGAAAAATCAGTGAGGATAAAAGGGTCGCGGAAGAGAAAATTTTGGCTGAGAGGACTACCCCCGTCAAAATTGTCAAAGAGAAAGGATTCTGGTCCCGGATTTGGGGATTCGGGAAAGAAAAGGCGGAGGATATTAGAGAACCTCCAGAAAATCACCCGGAAATAACCGCAAAGCAGGCCGCTGCGAAAGCTGCTACTAACGGCAGAGATGAAAAGCCTGAAGTACTCTTTCTCTCCCAAATAATCTCGACAAACCTAACCAAAAACTAGAACAAGATAAAGCATAAATCACCCCTCGATTCTTATTTTCACTAACGCTACTCAATATAAGTTCTTTAATTACTCCTGTCAGATATATAAAATGTTGTATATAAAGAGAGAGGGGAACCGTATAAGATAATCCTCTTACGAGCAAACCCGCCCCGAGTACTAAATGCAGTGCAGTATAACAGGTAATAACTCTAGGGACTGTCAACAGAATGGCCTGTAATAGGTATGATATTATAATACCATGGGTGAGAAAGGTAGTTCTAGATAGGGCCAGAACCTTAGCGAGAAGAGCCGGTTAAGCAAGCGAAGGAGACAAACATCCCAACTTAAAATGTTATGGTTCTCGTGGGGGGAAGTGAAGGGAAGCCCACGGAAGCGTAAGTTGATTGTACTTAGAGAAAGCTGTATCACGTATTTTCTGCCATAAGGAGGTAGCGCCGACCACAACACTGGCTAGGAATGGATCTTTATTCCCAACCTGTCTCATCAAGAAAGGCAAAGCACAACTCAGGGTGGTAATAACGAGACTATTCTAGCTCTACATCATTACATATCACTCGCAAATCGCCCTACCACGGAACATCTTTTAATATTATAGGAGGTTATGATGCCGGGCCTTGAACAAATCTATTTAGAAGGCGGGCCCACCTACTGTGGCTTAGTTTTCCCCGATTGTCTACAGAAATGGGTATCAGGGCACCCCCGAACGTCTCGAGATGAATAGCGCAGCACGAAATCCATTGAGACAGAAAAAAACGCAACCTCCCAATCTAGTCAACGGAAGAAAGCAGAAGGATAGAATGAATCGCCAGCAACAAAGCAAAAATACATGTTTATAGAAGGAGGAAAGGAAAAAAATGCGCCCTCTCGAAACAAGACTCAAAGCCATCTGAAACTAGCATAAGTTCACAACATGAATTCCCATTGTATATGACACCCCCGCATTCCTCCCCCTCGTATCCTCCCCCTCCGATCCTCCCCCTCCTATCCTCTAGGGCAATAGGCCACAAATTGTGGGTCACATGGCCTACGCTCATAAGTCATCATTCAGTCGGCCCTTTAACGACGGCTCTCAAGCGATCAGGAGTAATGAGAGAGACTTACATTAGAGTTCTTCCCACTACGTTTACTTGCTTCGAACTTCTTAACCATTTCGTCCACCATTGCATCGTATTCTATCTGTTTAGAGTTTTTTGGCCTCTTTCTTCTACGAGCCGCCCCCAAGGATTCCGTGACAGAAGTAGAGCCCTCTATAGAATGCTCCCCTTGAGCAGGAGCTTCTTCGCCATCACACCTACGCTTGCGAGGGGAGTGGAAGACGGGATAGCCGGTGGGCGAAACAGCCCTTCTCGTCTGCTCCTGTGCAGTCTGTGTAGCAAAACGCCCCCCACCAGTGCCTGGAACATCTGCCTGACCTTGAAACCTCATCAAGAATGCCTCTGACCGCTTCTCGGTATCGGCTTTTTCGGCCTCAGATAATGCTGAAATCCCAACTCCCAACTCTTTTAGTTTTCCAGACCCCCGCGGGAGGTTGTCGATAGCGTTCCCAACTGCAGTATCCATTAAATTCCTAGCAATGCTTCCAGTCTGGCGTCTCCCATCCCGACGCCTCCTGTATTCTTCGTTGCGTTCAGCGACTTCCTGCAGGTGGTCCACGACAGCTTCTTCTATCTCATTCTCTGTCTTTTCTCTTGCCAGTCTTCGGTTTTGTTTCCTTCCCAAGGCTCCTCTCTCCATCTCTCGCTCCCCCTCACCAATCTCCTGGAAGTAATCCAGTATGTTCATCTCAGTCAAATCTTCCCAGTGCTGAGCCTCGAGCCCACGAGTTTCTCTTATCCCCGAGGATCTCCGCAAGTGCTCTTGGCTCCTTTCCTCGAGGGCCTGGAAATGGTCTAAGGAAGCATTATCTACTGTTTCATCGAACTTGTCCCTGTTCAGATCCCTCTCTTGTCTCTTGCCCTCTCTCTTGCGGTTATGCTCTTGTGATCTCTCCGCAATATCTTGCAGACGATCAAAGGCAATCTCGTCTACCATATCTTCATCTCGTTCCCGCCCGAGAGCCCGGGTCATTTCTTTCCCAAATGTTTTCCTAAGATCCTGTCTCTCTTTCTCTGCGATCTTTTGCTCATGATCTAGAGCAATATCCTCAACTATGTCCTCAAAATGAAGTCTGCTATTCTCCTTCCTTGCTTTAAGCTCCCTCTTCCTTTCTTGTTCCTTTTCTTCAAGATCAAAAACCGTGTCAAATATGAGTGAGTCTATAGCATTCTCAAGTTCTTCATCCTGCCTCTTTTTCTCTTTCTGGAGATCTTTAAGACCAACCTCGCGCTTCCAAGAATCGAGTCTGGCCTTTTCCTCCTCAGGCGAGAGTAGCTTTGCCTTGTTTTCTTCCCCAGCCGCTTCATCCGCAACACTCTGTTTTGGATCCAGCCCGGTGCTAGCCTTGTCACCTAGCTCTTCAAATCGTTCCTGTCCGAAGAGGTTCCGATCCGCAGCTTCATAGGCCCTGAAAAACTCGAGGTCTCTGCCAGCAGCCTCATCACGAAGCTTCTGCTTAAGCCCAAATTTGCCCTTATTAAAACGCTTCCTCATAGAGCGCTCGTCCTTTTCAGACTTCTGAACGAGTTTAACCTCTGTTGGTTCAACATCAAAGTCGTCATCGGGCTCTTCCCCAGCCAAAGTACTTCCGGCTGCACCGTCAAGATTCGGCTTTGCTCCAAGAACCGCTTGGGAGCTATGCGCATCGGAGGAAAATTCAAAGTGGGGACAAGCGCAACCTGGTTCTACGCAGTGTAGAATAGGCTCAAGAGGGCGGTCTGAAGCTACCTCCGTGAGCACGTCGGGTTGTTGGCTCATTGTATAACGGGAAGATGAAGGAGGGTAGGGTAGGTAGGCACAGCGCAGGGGACGGTGAAATGCAAGATAGTGGTCGCTGTGATTGGAGCTCGAAGGGAAATGGACTTTACAGGTATGACAGTTATAACGGTAAATTATGCTATACGGGCGCATTTTAGGGGCTCCACGAGCTGGAGGTTGTGCGGACATGATTGAGCACGCAGTGACAATTATCGATCAAACAATGAATAATTGTGAGAAAGAAAAGGTTTCGTACACGCAGTACGAATCAAGCAGTAGAAGGAATTTAAATGGGTATTAAAAGAAGCGAAGAGAGAAGGGAGGAGAAGAAGGTGGAAGGAAAGAAGGTGAAGGCGAGCGCGCTGTGTGCCTGAAAGTCATCGGACTTCCTGGCATCGATGGGCCACGTAATTGTGGGGTTACAGGTTTCCGGTTTCCCGTAATTTACGTGACAGCCCCTAGGGAAAAACCCTCGGGGGGTCCAAGGGCGTGCAATTGTGTTAGCGAGGTAAATGCGATTGTTCAGAATCAACCCGCAATATCGCCCTTATCTTTACGCAGTTACTCCACTAATCCGTTCCGGAGGCCTTGACCCTAACATGAGTTTTATTCTCAAGACCACCACACTATGATTAGAAGGGCAGGATTTTATCCAGCTTACGGAAGCCACTCAAGAATCTTCTCTTTAGTTTTCCTGCCTTGTGCCTTAAGCAATTGATTGGTTCTCTGCCTACTACGAAGATCACACTATTAATCACACCGTGTCACTCGCTAACAGATTGAGTTCGAATGGTGAGTTCTAATAGCCCGGGGTACGATGTAATACAATACCCTACGAGATAGTACAGTAAATTGCCCAAAGTGAACCTGGTTGGGGCCGTTAGCTGAGGTACAGTTGTAATATGGCACGTTACCAAAATTGACCGCATCCGGACGAACATGAAAAACTCAGGCCATGACAACAGGACTCCCCCGCCAACCCCACTATCATGAAAACCAAAAGAACAAATTAAAAATGTAATTTCACAGCAGAATACATAGTAGAAAGTCATGTTTGATCAAGAGAAATTTCTTTAGGCGGTGTTGAAAGTGCAGAGTGATGAGTTCAATATACTTTCATTATCATATACATGAGGAGGGTTGCGTTGCTGTCAATCGTAGGTGCGCAGTTAATTTTGTTAACGTACCATGGTTAATAAAAAAGATGTAAAGGAAACTTGGAAATTTTTAATTTAAAGTCAAAGCATAGGAGTAGAGGGTGAGGGACTAGGGAGTGGGAGGTTAAGAGAACTGCCGAGCTCAGCACCGATCCACTCACGCACCCTAGGTCAAGCGCTCATTGTTAAATATTACTTCTACTTCAGGCATCAGCCTCACTAAGATGTGTATAGAGAAACTCAGAAGAGATGGCGTGTTCGCGAAAGGTTTTAAAGTAGGGCCTCCATCGCATCAAGCTCTTTTTTCCCTTTTACTACGCCCGCAGAATAGCGATAGCTCTAGTTCATGGCAACAGGCAACTTGAGATCAACAGCCAATTTTGCTTATGACCTACAGGTCCCTTATTTCACCAGTAATGCAATGAGCAAAGGTTCCTGCCACCCCCACCACGATTAAATCACAATGCCGGACAGCTTTGGTTACCTTATGAAAGATGGTGGCCCCGAAGGTGGACTGCGAGCCTGAACGCCACGACCCTGCTCCCATGCTAACTTAGTGAGACTAAGACCGAAAACTACATCTTGTACAAGTACCAGGCATGATGTTTTCGTACAAAGGTTGCCAAGTAAAGTCCTAAGGTGGTGGTAAGAAGAGCAAAAACACCGAACACAGGTCGGTGCGGCAACACGTTGCTATGTTTTCCAAGGCAACGAACTTTGATGTCTTAGACATCCCTGCTATCCACACTTTGTACGAAATCATCTTGCCTGGCACTTGTACTAGGGTAGGGAACAGTTAACCTGGATGGACAGGGATATATTTGGCTAGTTAACCCTAAATAACTACCGTAAATTCTTTTACGATTCGCCATCTGAGGATTCCTAGAGACTAAGTCATTAGCCCAAGATAGGTTTAGTTTGGAAAGCTAAGAAGATCAAACAAGGCCAAAGCACTCAGGGTGTACCATGTTAGGAAAGTACTAGTGCATTTCAAGAAACTTTGTCTCTGAATCCCGAGATTTGCAACCTAACCGAGATGGCGAACGGCTAAAGCTTTGACTGTGCCACCTCTTCCTGAGATGGCGAATCGTAAAAGAATTTACGGTATTCAATTATGATAATATTATGATACTTCCTACCGGACCCAGTATCATAGCCTCCCTCCCCTTGACCCAGTGCAGCCAGGCAAAAACACTGGTGCACCTTTTTCAGCACACCAAGCGTGAGGAAGTGAGTGTGTCTGCCCAACTCAAAGACTGGGCGAAATATCGGTGTCATTGAAGTCGAGATGCGGAAACTCGCTCAATCAATTCGGTAGCCGCTTCCAAAAGTATCCTGATGTCTCGGCGCCAAGGCATCCGAATACTTTTGAAAAACAGTTCCAAATCTATCAATGACCGACTTAGCGCCAAGCTGCTCTACCTGTTCTGTTGTCCTAGCAACCCGGTGTTGACACTGAGCAACAGTTGGGCAGTTCAACCCCAAGGTTTTCTTGGCTCACCTCCGCGTCTCCTTCTTCACTCTTAATTGACCCCCAATATTTCAACCACAATCCACCAGATCTCGTCCCAGATCGCTTTGTGTTTTGGATCCTGTCTGAACTTGATCCTGAAGTGAGTGGGTAACTCCCCATCCCTTCTACTGTCCTCTGGTTTTTTCCTCAGCCCTTGAGTGCTTCGTCCACATTCGAAGCCACAAGTACACCTAAGGACGATAACCCAGATGGCCGCTTTGCAAAGACCTGTACTATCACCAATGGACCCAAATCTCCCTACCCGACCTCTAGCCAGGAAGCGATCGGCGAGAGCCACCAACCCATCTCCTCTGCGAAAGGAGTCTGACTACCAACTTGTTGCACCTCTGAAAATTCCACCGACCACCGCTCCGGGGCCTCCGCCAGCTCCCTCCAGCACCGCAAACCAGAAACGGTCGGGTGACCCGAAAACCCCTAAGGCCGCTGTGAAAGACCGAAAGAAAAAATTATTGTGTGCCACCCCACCACAGGTTCTACAGGATACGAGGGGACGAGCAGAGTATGACCGCGGAAGACAGCTTGGTGAGGGTGGGTTTGCGAGGTGTTTCCTAGTACAGAACAAAGAAGGCGAACTATTCGCGGCAAAGACTGTCGCGAAGAAGAGTTTGCAAAATCAGAGAATGAAAGCCAAGGTTGTTCATATTTCCCCCATCGGAAAATGTTTATTAACGATCAACAGTTCTTTGGAGAGATTCAAGTTCATAAGACAATGGTTCACCCGAACGTCGTCAAGTTTGTTGAGTGTTTCGAAGATTGCGACAACATCTACATGATTTTGGAGCTGTGCCCAAATAAGTCATTAATGGATATGTTGCGAGCCCGTAAACGTTTTACTGAGCCCGAAACAAGGTTCTTCTTATTACAGCTCTTAGGTGCATTGAAATATATGCATGGAAAGAAAGTTATTCATCGCGATCTTAAACTTGGGAATATATTTTTAGATGCAGACATGAACATCAAAATAGGTGACTTTGGGCTCGCAGCCTTGCTCGTCAACGAAAACGATCGCAAGAGGACAATATGCGGGACACCAAATTACATTGCTCCAGAGGTTTTATTTGGCAGTGGAAAAGAAGGGCAAGGACATAGTTTTGAGGTTGACCTCTGGGGAGTTGGCGTTATAATGTGGGTTTCTTGCAAAAAGGTATCTCCGAACATCGCTAACCATACATAGGTATGCTATGCTCGTCGGGAAGCCCCCTTTCCAAGCCAGTGATGTAAACATTATCTATCAGTAAGTGCCTGACCCAGACCAGAATGAAATGAAAACCACATCACTAACAGCAAGTAGAAAAATTCGTCATAATACTTTTAGCTGGCCTGAGGAGGTACCCGTCAGTTCGGCAGCAAAACACCTAGTTCACTCGATCCTCAATCATGACCCCGATGCTAGGCCTACACTGGACGATATTGCGGACCATTATTTCTTCAAGTCCGGTTTTTTTCCGAGATCGATTCCAGTCAGCGCTGGCAAACAACCGCCGGTCTGGAGAGGTGCTAGCGGGCAAGGCATGGGAGCTGTTAGCACAAACAGACAGGATTGGATAAAGAACTACGAAGAGGTCGCTCGCGAATGCGGTATTGGTGTCCGTTCAGATGGAAGGCCTGTTAGTGCTGTTGGAGATCACGCAGGCGAGAGTATAGAGCTTCTAACTCTTCCGCCTTCCAGGCCGATATCGAGGTTGTCTACTAGTGATGAAAATCAGCAATTTGCGGTCGAGAAGCAAACTGTGAAAATGAAGCCCGAAGATGAGGCGAAGAAACAGAAGCAAACAGACGTTTATATTCTACCAGAAACCTTAAGTCCGCGAGATAGTCATGCTAGAATGCGGGGTGCCAATGCGCTGAAGGGGAAGGCATCCAGATTGTGGGGCCCGACAAGAGGAACTGGGCTTATCAGTGCCGGACTAATGCCAGCGAGACACGCACCGGGACTGCCGGCTTCACAGGTGACCAAGGTCACTGAGACGGGAGAAGAATCCGATGATGATTTCGAAGACCAGGAGGAGGAAAAACCGACAGCAAAGCCATCCGCTCAACGTCTGAAAGCACAACCAATACGACGGAGCACTGTTGTTGTTACTTCTCCGGCTATCAGGAAGAGCGTATTTCCTCCCCGCAACCAAGGTGTGAAGTCACACGCTGCGGAGCTGAGAGCTGTGGGTCAACCTGAAGCTCATGAGCACCCCGCAAAGGCACCACCTGCTACGATGGCCCTCAAATCCCAGGGAAGACTACAGACCCGACCATCACGGCCTACTTCTTCAGTATCGGCTAATCTCCAATACGAACTTCCACCATCATCGCAGGAGTCTGTAATTTCAGCGTCCTCGTCACAGCAGTCCTCACAACCCTCTTCACAACCCTCTGAAGGCCCAATCATTCCGTTTGGTCCCAACTTGAGTTCTAAGATTGGTGTCTCTATTCGTTCAACTGCTACATCCACAGTACTCTCATCATTACGTCCTTTCATTAACCACCTTGAGGCATTTGCCGGCTCGAGGCTTCATACTCTATCTCCGACACCAGCTTCTACCATCGCAGCAGTGAAGTCCTCTCGCAGAGGTGAATCCAATAAACATGTTTTCATCACAAAATGGGTAGACTACACGAATAAATACGGGGTGGCATACATTCTCACAGACGGTACCTGCACGGCGATGTTCAATGACAACACCTCGTTCGTGGTTGATAGTATCGGTGGTGAACGAGTCGAGTTCATTACTCAATCCTATGCCAGTGATTCTTCGCAGGATACTGTATATCGAAGGCTTCAGACAAAGATGGAGGTTCTCAACGAGAAGAAGAGGACCAGCAAAGGACTCGCCAGGAAGATGCAAATGTGGAAGAGATTCAAAAACTATATGAAGACAGACCTAGAAACTGTCGAACAATGGAGTGTGGAAAGGGATTCTGTAATCAGAGAGCCAACCGTTGGTGGTGATGATCGTGGAATGCTATTCGTTACCCATTATACAAGGCTGAAGAGATGCGCACTCTTCCGCTTCTCTGACGGATCCTTCCAGGTTTGTTGCCCCTATAAGCTAATATTTACATCTCGCTAACATTTCGACACCTAGCTAAACTTTATTGATCATACGAAGCTCATCGTCTCTTCGGGTGGTCGAACAATCCGCATGATTACCAAGGCACACGAACTCATTGTCATGTCCCTTGAAGATACCCACCAAGAAGTCTTCATCTCAAAGAATCGGATGCTCCTAGATTTCGGTATCAGGGAAAAACTAAATTACCTGGCCGATATACTAAAGCTCTGGGCAGCTGAAGGGAAATTCCCAAGAAACTATGACGTTAAAGAGGAGACTGGAATCACAGTTCTAGGGGAATAAATTATCATTTACGTTTTTTCTTTTCTACTCCTTCTACTTTTGCTATTTCTCTGTTCATCCGTTTGGCGTTGGTTCACAGTATGGGTACATTTCTTGCTTTGTCTTTCTCCCTCTCGGACGTTCAATGTTTCCGTCTTCCCGTCGTATGGGAACACTTGGGGGGTGTACTATTATCATGACTGTCAAGTTTTAGTTTTAGTTTTTTTTTTTTGGGGGGGGGGCCTCTTTCCCTTCTTTACCAAACTGCCTCTGTAAAGTATATCGATAATTGAGCGTGCACATATCGTCCCCCTATTATGAGACAAGTCGGTGAGGCAGAAGGCATGTAAGTCAGAACATGTCATTTCTTTATTTGCACAAAAGGGCCCGCTATCGTGTTGTAACAAGGAACCGGGTATGAACAAGGACTCTGTTGCATTGTATGTAAATAAGGTTCTAGCACGGGTAACCAATTCATGACTGCACTTGGGCTAAGAAAGAGGACTAATTGGATGTAACTTGTGAGCCCCTAGCACTAAGATATAATCTATCTAAACCCCTTCTATCATACTTTTCAACATTGCCATAGCTACCATATTCATTCGCTAGATCCACTATCGTTGACCTCAGCATCAAAGACAATACACCCAGAGAGAGAATAGTGCTTTCCGGACGCGGCATAGATTGGGAGAGCTGAGCTTGATAGCTATCATTGACTAGTATTCGCAATTCTGCTAACCTACTCTACTAAGCCCATTGCGGCACAGTTCGGCGATTCGACTTGTGCATACCCCCCCGACGCCCCAGCAAAGTACCCGATACCCGATAGTGGATCTAGCGTGCGGCAGTATCTAGCGAGTAAATACGATGCCATTACGAAGCCCGTCCAATAATTAAGACCCCTTCCCATGTGCGACCTAAGAGTTCCCTGATTTTACTAAGATCCTGGAGGCCCCCCCCCCCCCGAAGGGAGATGCAGGGCACTTCCACCGGTACTACAGGTATATAAGTGAACGTTTGATGCCGGTGGCGCAATTAGCCACGCTTCTATAGAGCGGGTCAGTCTCACCATCTGCTGTGGGATCTTGAGGAATACGCGCTGGACTTAGCTGCCGAAAAAGGAACGGATACCTCTGAGGGTATTACCCAAGCAGGTCAAGGGTAACCGAGTTCGAGTGACTGTGCATGAAGTGGAGATTACCGGTATTGTGACACCAGCCCCCCACTGCCGGGTACTGCGACCCGACCCCAGTGAGCAATGTTGTGACGAAGGCCTTGACGGGATGACGGGGGGGAGGCTCGTTATGGGTAGTTGTGGAAAATTTCTTGTCTTTTTTTCTTTTTTTTCTTTTGCTTCTTTTGAATTGATTTAGAGACTTTCATCCTATTTGGTGCCAGCCTATGGCTCTATCTGGTTGCATGGACAAAGGTGATGTTGAAGAGGAAGAAGAAAATTTTCAACCCTCTCAGAGTTTTCTTTTGAAAACAGTACGGTACTCGAGTATTGGTAGTGTTGGCGGAGATGCAGTCTTCACCGTAGCCACGAGGAAACTAGTCAGCCGACAAAAACATGGGTATTTGGGGGGGCGAAAAGGGAAATCGTGAAAGTAGGATAACGGAAAAGTAGGAGTAACCATGATGATCCCTGTTTGTCACCTGCCCGGTTTCGTGACTGCGGCGAGAACAGTCTGGCTAGCTGTGTTGAGAGCTATGGAGGGATGGATACCGGTACGGTATTCAACTTTGTTTCCATGTTTACCTCTTTTTTTCTCTCTCTCCCTTCTGCTTATGGCATAGTCTTGGTTTCAGCTATACCGTAGAGTCGCCGTTTCCTTCAACCCCTCAAGCGTTCGAAAGGGGATTCCTGACGCGAGCCACCAGGGCCGTTAATTTTTACCACTGACCCCCCCCCCTTCATGCCAACACCGCCCGTGAGGGAGGGAACGTGACATGTGACCAGCAAGAATATGACTAATGTTTATTAAAAACAGAGAAAATATCTACTCTGCCAGTACCGGTACAGTACAGGTATTCTATATATGTTGGGAATACAGGACTCGAGTACTATGGTTGGGATTGAAAAAAACAAAAAAAACAGATCGGGGTTGGGGTATCATACCGGTATGTAGCTGTTGATGGGCGATGCATCACTGCGGGACCGGGCTGGGGCACGATTGCCGGTGCTTTGTGAAACTCGGCGAACAGTTCGGAATGAGAGGCTTCCGATGAGCATTGATTGGGCGGTTGGCGAGGATAATACCATTGTTCGGCTCCTGGCAGGCCAATCTCGTGAGGCTTGAATACCGTACCGCGGACTTGGCGCGCTAACCGTGTTCGGCTCGCGGACTTTTTTTACGTACTATTAGGCGCAAAAACACTGTGTGCTCAAGAGAAGAGAGGGTGCCTCTTCCACCCCCCAAAGCCCTGACTATCAACACCTCCCGTCATCATCCCACCTCCCACTAATCCTTCAAAACACTCAACATCCTTCCTCTCCCCCAAATTATCCTTAGTGAGCGATTCGCTGCTTCTTCCGGGCTGAATCAGTATCGCGCTTTTCCTGGGCCGCAGTGTTTGCTTGGGAGATTCCCACGAGAACGCGAAAGGGATCCCCCTGTCTACCACCCATTTCTTGTCCATCTTTCTGTCCAAGAGGTGCGCTCCTTTTGCGCGGTCTATCTGGCCTCGCTGAATTTGTTTGCATCATTCAAGATGCTTTCCCTGTTTCCTGGCTAACTCCGCGAAGACAAAGTTTCACCGCGGTCGAGCACAGTAATATCGTAGGCCTCCATCATGTCTGGAAAGGACGGTTGGAACCCATCCCATCCTCCCCCTCCTCCCCCGGATCAGCAAAAGCAATCACCCAGCAACGGGCCTCAGGGACCTCCATTACAACAGCATAGACTACCCCCATATCAGTGAGTTCCTTCTTGATTTGGTACAGATGAAGACATTTTCCCGGCAAGAGCCGCTAACGTTCACAAACTGCAGGAACAGTCCAGGACAACAGGCTCAGGGCGGTCCAGTCCTACCCCCACCCCCTCTGAACCCGTCAGGATGTAAGTTGATGAAGATTGGAAACAACAAATTTCGACCTGCGTGATTTGAGTTCTCAGTTCTGATTCTGATGCATTAGCTGCGTTTTACCACCCACCATCCCAACCACTTCCGCTCCCCGCCCTCTCCGCCCCCCACCCGTCATATCCCCTACCGGGTATGCAATCAGTTCCCGGCGCGTCCCCGCACGGCCCCTCCGCTTCTGTTCCCGGAAGCAACACTGGCCCTCCGCAGCAACGTGAGGCTCCTCAGGGTCTTCCCCCCGGTCCTACCCAGCCGGCCCAACAAGGTATGGCCCAATCTCAGCGACCGGGTCTACAAAACTCAAATTCCCAACCCTCAAACATTATGCAAACTCCGCCGGCTACTGGCCAAACCCAAATGCCACTTTTAACCACGCAGGGACCCCATCCATCCCAGCAACAGCCTCAACAGCAGCAACAGCAAGGGCCTGTGGGAACCGTTCATCACCACCCGATGTCCGGTTTGCCTGTCGGACACCCCCAGCAGCCCGATTCTCGGCCCCCTCAGCACCAACCGAGCGGCAACTCAGTAAGTCAAACCCAGAGCCAAGCTCAGCAGGCCGCGGCCTCCTCGATGCCCCCATCCGCAGCCGGACCCGGCAGTGGGCCTGGGGGCCCCATTTTAAATGTAGGAGGCCCCCTACCAACCGCCCTTCCTTCCCGTCCCCTCCCCTTTGATATCTTGCCTTCCACTGCGGAGCGAGATTTCGATAGTCGCAGAGCCTCTTCTTCTTTGGGTTTTCAGGGTGCTCATGGTCATTTGAATGTAAAGGATGCTTTATCCTACCTGGATCAAGTAAAGTTTCAATTCCAGGATCAACCAGACGTCTATAACAAGTTTCTAGACATTATGAAGGACTTTAAGAGTCAGGCGTAAGTTTTAAGCCTTTTATCTGCGAAATTCAGAGCGGAAACTAAATTTGAGTGCCCCACACGGGTTCCAGAATTGACACACCCGGGGTTATCGATAGAGTTTCAACACTATTCAGTGGTCATCCAAGCCTGATCCAGGGATTTAATACTTTCCTTCCCCCGGGATACAGAATCGAGTGCTCTCAGGATCCACGGGATACCAAAATCACGGTCACCACTCCCTCGGGAATTCACCACGCTGCTTCGGGTGGGGAGGTATCAATTGGAGGTGATAGGAGTGGGGTGCAATTAAACACTGCTCCATTGGGTGTTGCTGTAAGTAGTGCCAACGGTCTCGGACAAGGTCACCACTCAATATTCTTTGGACAACAGGTCAGTAGATGGGACCCGGCGTATGGGCATGGGCATGGGCTATATGGTCCTCAAGGTGGGGCGGGTGGATCGCAGCAGTCTCAACCCCCCCAACAGCAATCAGAACCTTTGTCCGCCCACCATCTACACCAGCAACAGCTCGTGCAAGCCCAAGTGGCACAGCAACAGCAGGCCCAACATCAGGCCAGTGTACAACAGGGTGTAAACCAGTTGCAATCCGCTGCAGCTCATACCAATGGCTCCGGTGTGAAAGGGCCCGTTGGGCTCGTAGTTGGAGGTCCTGGAACCCCTACAGCTGGAGCTAATGACCCCAAGTCTGGGAAAGGCCCAGTAGAATTCAACCACGCGATCAGCTATGTGAATAAGATTAAGGTAGGTGGAGATGGCCAACCAATCATGTGTATTAGTCTTGCTTACTGTTTGCTTCTAGAACCGATTCGCGCAACAGCCAGAAATTTATAAAAACTTTCTGGAAATTCTCCAGACGTACCAACGGGAATCGAAGCCAATACAAGACGTTTATTCCCAGGTTACCCAATTGTTCCACTCGGCCCCGGACCTCTTGGAAGACTTTAAACAGTTTCTTCCCGAATCCGCTGCTCAGGCTCGCGCGGCTGCAGCGGCGAAAGCTGCTGCTGATGAGGCAGCTGGCCATACTGGGCATATAGGGCCGAATGGGCCTCCTGGGTCTGGTGGGGCACCTAGTGCATCAAGGCTGCCCCCGGTGGGAAATTTCCCGCCGCCTCCTAGCGTTGGAAAGGAGAACAAGAAGAAGCGCGGCCCCCAAGGACTTAGTGCTGCCCAGGAACCTAAGGCCGAAAATAGCGGAGCGAATGGCACCTCAAGCGCATTAAGAGGTAGCAAGGTATGTGATCCTGATGCAGCTACTCTACGGCAATTTCAGAGTTGGCAAGAATTAACATTATCCGCCAGAGGCATAAGGTCGGCCACCCCGCCAAACCCTCTGTTGCTGAACAGCTTGTCGCTGTCTCGCCAACATTAATTCCTTTTCACCCCGAGCCTCTTGGACCGCAGCCACAGCCTATGGCAACTACCGAGGAGCTCGCGTTCTTTGATCGCGTCAAGAAGTTTATTGGAAATAAACAAACGTACAACGAATTTCTCAAGCTTCTGAACCTTTTTTCGCACGATTTAATTGCGAAGGATATGCTTGTTGATAAGGTATCTAACTTTATTAGTGGTAACAAGGAGCTTATGGACTGGTTTAAGAGATTTGTTGGCTACGACGGGAAAGCGGATGACTTAATCGACAACACTCCTAGCACAGTCAATAAGGTTAGGTTGAATCTTTGCCGTGGCCTTGGCCCCAGCTATAGATTGTTGCCGAAACTGGTAAGTGCTTTACACTCCCTACTTGTAAAATTTATCCCGCTAAATGCATTTCAACCTCTAGGAAGCCCAAAAGCCTTGCAGTGGTAGGGATGAGATGTGCTGGGAAGTCCTTAATGATCAATGGGCCTCTCACCCGACATGGGCTTCGGAGGATTCTGGGTTCGTTGCGCATAAGAAGAATCAGTATGAAGACATTCTTCACAGAATTGAGGAAGAGCGCCATGATTATGACTTCAATATCGAAGCCAATTCAAGGACTATACAGCTTCTCGAGCCAATTGCTCAACGAATAGCGAATATGACGCCAGAAGAGAAGGCAAGTTTCCGCTTAGCTCCCGGCTTGGGTGGGCAAAGCAAGACGATCTATCAGCGGATCATCAAAAAGGTCTACGATAAGGAAAAGGGGCTAGAAGTAATCGAGATGCTTCATAACAATCCGGTCGTAACTGTACCGATCGTATTGAAACGTCTTAAGTCAAAAGAAGAGGAGTGGAAGGCTGCCCAGAGGGAGTGGCAGAGGGTATGGCGTGACCAAACGGCTAAGGTGTTCTGGAAGAGTTTGGACCACCAGGGTATCACGGTTAAGGCCAACGATAAGAAAGCTTTCAGTATGAAGGCGTTGGTGAATGAGATTCAGGCGAAGTATAAGTCGCAGGATGTCAGACGCCAGAGTTCTACGACCCCCATAGTGGAACATCAATTCATGTACACGTTCAAAGACATTGGCATTATCCTTGATGCTAGCCGTCTTTTAGCTGTGTCTTTAGAGCACACAAGCACCTTTAGCGCCAACGATCGCGAGAAGATCGACTATTTCATCAAGTCCTTTATCCCTCTGTTTTTCGGTATGAACTCGAGAGATGTTGAGGATACCGTCAACAGCATCGCGCGCAAGTCACCCGACGATGACGGCGACGAAGGGTCACCCGCAGCTGGAGAAAGTTCAACTCGAGCGGGGCGCCGCAGCAGACAAGATGACTTGCTCAAAGACGTTCTCAAGCGCGGCACCGGCAAGAATGGAAAGAGCTCCAGGAAAGATAAGGAAGGAAGTGTCGCCTCTCGGGGAAGCAAAGAGTCTACCCCGGAGGTGAACCAGAATGACAGCGACATTGAGATGGCCCTCGACGGGCCACCAGATCGACCCATCAAGGAAGAGCAGCATTGGATATCGAGGCCTACGAAGCACCTCCCAGACATGAAACCCGGCACCCCAGTATCTCATGCTGACGACTCATCGCTGCCTGTTAAGAGAACGCTATTTACTTTATACGCAAATACAACTATCTATTGTTTCTTCCGGACGTTCCAGATACTTTGCAAACGTCTGTCAGACATCAAGGCCTGTGAAGAGGAAATTCGCAATGACGTTGCCATTCGAAGGCAGCAGAAGGCAGCCCACGATTTGCACTTGCTGGGTTCTAGTAGTGTTCCTGGTTCCTCTAAAATGGAAGAGCTCTTCAGCGACACAAGCCCGAACGCGAATTACTATTCGCAAGTCCTTGATCACTGCGAAAAGTTTATCGAAGCCGAACTCGACTCAAATGCATTTGAGGAAGGGCTTAGATCTGTCTATATACAGAAGGGATGGCAGCTTTATACCATCGACAAGCTTTTGCTGGCCATCTTAAGATTTATTCAGCTTATCGTACCAAATGACAGCAAAGAGAAGAGTTCCGACAAAGGTGGAAACGCCGATATCATTAGACTGTTCAAGTGTGACAGAGAACGCAGAGAATTCACCAAAGAGCGTGGTGAATACCAGGAGCTGATAAGTTATCGAAGGAGTATCGAGAAGATGCTCGCGCCTGAAGACAGCGTCTATCGAATTGACTGGGTGAGGAAGAATATATGTACTCCATCCGGTAGATTTGTTGCTAACAATGGAACAGAACGAGGAAAATAAGGAAGCGACCATCCGATATGTTCCAAGAAACGAGGTGACGATCGCCAACGAACTCGATAAAGACGAGCGTTGGAATTATTACATCCAGACTTATATGATGTGTGCGCCGACAGAGGGCATTCCATTGGGAAGATGTGATAAAGTATTCTTGACAAGGAATAGGCCTTCCGAGGACGACCTACCGGAAGATGGCTCCCCCCGCGAGATGATTGGCAGTTCAGCAGCAGATGGCTTCTGCAACGAGGAGAACATGGAGATACGGATATGCGTGAACACATACCGCTTGTTCTTCGCGCCGAATACCGAAGACTTTATGGTCCAGAGGAGGTCCCAGCGGCTTGCTGGGGAGAGAAAGATGCAGGCTGTTTCAGGGAAACGTATTAACAAGTGGCACGACTTCCTGAACAACGCTCCATGGATGCAGGGCATGTCCCAAGAGGAGATCGAGAGGAAGAAAGCGGAATGGGAAGTTGCTAAGGCGAACGGACAGCCCACAGACGTCGTGATGGGAGGTGCTTGACCTGACGGTATATCGGATAATCACATTGGCGGTGGTTGATCGGGCTTGCCTGTTATATTTCTACTCCCTTTATTCTCATTCTTTTTTCCTCTGCTATTCTTATCACAGCGGACGAAAAAAATCGGGTTTTCATTGGCCGCGGCGGCGATGGCGGGTACGGTACTTGGGTGCAGCGTGGGAAGCTTTTATTTTCCGGGATTCCAACTTTTTTACGGGTTTATCATGTTTTCTTGCTTGCTTTTTATTTTCATGAGTTGCTACTTTACTTTTTTTACCGAATGTTTCACCTCTCTTCATTTCTTTTCTTCCCCATATATCAGCTTTGTCTTCTTCCTTGACGACTGCTGCTGTTCGTTTTTGCTCTGGGGACAAAAGGTGCTCTACCGCATCGCTTTACTAGTCTGCGGCGAGCACATGACTCGCCAACTAGCCCAGTCTAGCCACTTTCCGAAGACAACGAAAACGGCAGCAAAAAAAGAAATAAACCTCCCTCCTCTCTTCCTCCCAGAAAATAATGTCTTTTTCTTCTTTTTCCCCCTCGCTTGTTTTGCTTTTTTTATCCTCCCTCCGCGGTACTTGCTTTTACCGGTACTTTGAGTTTGGGCTCTATTGTTGAAGTTACCGGTATCTCCCCTTTTCTTTTTTCTTTTTCTTTTTCACTTGTATATTAGATCTATGGTAGTCTTCTTTTTTTTCAAGAAAGGATTGCGCTGGCTTGATGTGATGTGACTTATCTTGTTTGGATGCCATATTCTAAGTTAGACTGCTGAAAGCCCGGATGGAGGGTTATCCGTAGCGCCGTGCATACATAGATAGTGCAATATCTCGGAATCGAGGTCGAGAGGATATGCAGTAATTAACATCTTATTTCATACTGGTTACACCAACCCAGCTTCTGCCAGTAAGTTGGTGTTTATCAGAGAATTGAAGTCTACCAATACAGCGCGGTAGATGTACAGTAGATATTGATACCATACTAAACGCAGCATTGCGTGTATGTATGTGTATACGCATGTATGTGTATGTATTATATGTTGTTGACTCAAGCTGGTATAAACACCAAGCTCTGCCTATCTATCTACCTCCCTATCCATCTGTGAATGAACGAACGTCGCATCCGAAATTACTACTTGTAGCCTACCGTAAAAGTATTATACAGTACCGTGTTCTGTCGTATGGTGGGGGGTGTGTGTTGGGCTCTGCATCGTACTGCACTGCGGAGGTAGGTAAGGATAGCTCAGGATATCAGTCGAAAGAAGGAACGTGAAAAGTTGCGCCCTTTCAAGGCACTCTGAAGTGTAGATTGTAGTTACACGCCGCGATCCCGAACCTTGTGTCCCAGTGCACTTTTCTGTGCAGTGCTCCAAGGCAGTAACTTGCTTACCGTGCAGGCCTCCTTCCTACGATATACCCACTTCTCTCCGGTATTTACGGTGTTGTCGTTTTTTTCTTTTTCTTTTTCTTTCCCAAAGACTTTCATTCAGTGCTGGGATTTGCTTTCGCTATCTACGAACCTTACCTCTTGTTGTAAGTTGGCCACGGTTGTGTAGGGCTTCCATGATAGCGGTAGCTGGTGTCGTCGAAAGCCCCCGGGGAAGCATGGTACTTACGATAGGATAATAGCACCTGTATCGTGCTGTGCTAGTGCAGTAACTTAGATAAAAACCCTAAATTATAACTCGTAACAAGTAGTCTATATACCAGTGCCAAAAGTCGATCTCGAAATTATTGTTAGTCAGCCTGTGAATTACAGTAGTAACCCTAACCTTAACTTTATCTTATCCCTCCTCCTTCTCTCTCCTCCTACCCATATACCCGCTCTCACTCTCCCATACTGTACGGCATTTGAGAAGTGTCTGCTCGAGTACGCCTGGATAATAGAATGCGGTACAGCAAATCTATCTCTAACCCATACTCGAGTACACACACATCACGTCCACGCATAGACGGAAGAAAGAAGAAAAAGTGTGGGAAGTTTTGTTCGGTAATGGTAGGTATCATACAAATAATCAGCATCTTAATACCAGCACCGCGATGCAGCACCACAATTGCGGTATGCATAATGAATATTGTGCGGAGCTTACCTTCCCTTACTAGTGCCGGCCGGTATGATATACCATCTCTCCCTTCCCCCCCGTTCCTTTTTCTTTTTCTCCAATTATAATAATTACCGTGGTGGGGGTTTTTTAAGTTAACACAATCGATAGAGGGAAGATCCAGTGAGCGAGCTTGGAAAAACGAGACAAAATATGAACAAAAGTGGACCCGGGGAGGAGGTGGGGGGAGGGGAAAAAAAATGACAGTAAAAGAAGGAAGCACAAAATGCATGATGAACTGGATGGAAACTCCATCTCACTCGCTCGCTCACACCCAATGAATCTACGGTAGACGAACAATTGCTTCCCTAAATACTATGATATACAAGTACCGGTGCCCATACGGGAGGGCCTGTCCTTACTCAACAAAGATCGAGCTAGATCAAACAATTCGCCTTACGGCTATGATAAGTTACAACAGCAACCGTGAGTGAAGTGCAGTGCGATACAGTGCAACAGCTCCAACAGAACGATCCCACAGTGCAATCCCAGAGCCTCCCTTACCCCACCCACACACACCACACATTCATCTAACCGTAATCTGGACCTCACCATGCACGACGTGGCCATTCCATAACATACCATGTTACCGGTATCGTACAGCGTATAATAAATAAATAACTTCCTACCGGCGACCTACCTATTATACCTACCTACCTACCTACCTACCTACCTACCCACCTGCTTACCTGCACCTCGGCCAATTCAAAAACACTTATTATTATTATTATTATTATTATTATTATTATTACTATTATTGCTACCGTTTATTTTTCCTCGTGGTTGTATGTTTTTTTTTTGTAGGGAGATTCTTTATTATATACCCGATGCCCCGATGCATGCTTGTATCTGTATCTCCGGGAGAGAGGGGGAAGGGATGTTCAGAATGGGAATTATGATAGGCCTTACTGGTTATTATTGTGCGAGTCTGCCTCAATACTACACCGTGCCCCTCCAATGGCTACGATGGAAAAAAGTTGGAACGGAAACCTGCCCAAGATTGGTCCAGATGTAGGGTAAGGTCAACAACACCCCTCTCCAGCCCTGCCGTTTGTCTCACACATCATCACCTGTGGTTTCTCTAGGAGCTTTCCTGAGCCCCACAAAAAAAAAAAAAAACTCCTCCCAAACTGCTTGAGGGGCTCTAGACTTCCCCTCCTCATATCATACCAGAAAATTAATATCAAAGAAAATTAAATGTATTCGGAGTATCATACAAGATATGTATTGTATAGTAAAGTAGTAGTATTCCTGTATTTTAGTGGAACTCTTAAGTTCACTTCAATGAGGACTTGAATAATTGAACCCTCTACTAAGGTGCTCAAAAATTTTACTCTTTGATAAGAGGGGGACTGATTGTCTTAGCACTAGCCTCAGACAAGAATATATAAAATGAGGTTGTGTCAAACCCCACCAGTACTCGAGTACAACCAACTCCAACATTTGAGAAACAAGAGTCAGTTATTCAAGTTACAATTTGAAATAAAGGAACAATTCACTTTGTCATAGGTAATACTTTGTAGTGGTGTTTTGGCTGCAAGGGGGTACTCCTCATAATACTACTGTATATATAATCTGTATCCAAATGGTTCCTCGCACAAGAGATATAAGAACCATTGTGGCTAGAATTCACCTAATTATTATAATTAGATGTACTTGTAGGGAAGTTGTCAAAAGTAATAGCTGAAAATGCTGGACTCAAAGAGTGATGCTATTCCAAACCGTGCACCCAATATTGAAGCCGGTAGCAAAGTTGATGGAATTGAGCCCTGGGGATTGAGAAGGGCCGGCCGGATGTCTCCACGGCGTATCTTCCTGCTGCATTTATATTCAACATCATCGTATGATACTATGTGGTACACACAGGTGACTGCACTCCTGTGTGATATGCTAGTTAGTTGTGAATACATACGGCAACTAAACCTAGTTACGAAAGTTGTGCGTATTGCCGCGGCTCACATACAATTGTTGTTCAGTTCACTTGCCGTATGGAGGGGGGAAAGGAGAAAAAAAAGTTTGCTGCTCTCCTCTCTGCAGGAATTACGAAACAACTCCCCCCCCTCACACTCACGCTCACACTCCTTCGTCCGACCCTCCACAACCTGCTACCCAACCATCCAACAAGAGGGCGTCCCTAATACAATCCTAAAAAAAGAAAACAACAGAGATAGGAAAGTGGAAGCAAAGAAGAAAAGGAAAGGAGAAAAAGGGGGAGGATAATATTTGTCTACCTCTTTTTTTTCTCTTTTTTTTTAAAAAAAAAAAAAAAGCTCAGGTAGGGACACACTGGGAGAAAGTGCAAAGAAAGGGAGAAGAAAAGAAGAAAAGGGAAAAAACAAAAGCAAATTCCCAACTATCGCATGTCTCTCACTAATCCGTCAAATCTCGATAAATTTGAAAATAGTAACGGCTGCAAACACGATAGCCAAGGATCCGCCGTCCCTCGTTGCGGTGGAAGGAGTTCATAGGAACAGGTTCAGGAAAGTCTATTCGAAAGAGAAGTGATTGGCTCTACCGACGGCTATCCTGCGAGTAGGAACGCTGCCTGTACCCTTCCCCACACCGCACGCCCCGACTCGACCAATTTCCCCATCCTCGTCCTCGTTAGCTCGCTCGCCTGTTCGGCCAGTTGCGCATGTTCTCGACTACTCCTCCACTCTCATTCCTTCTCCAAAAGCGGACACTACGATAACTTCCGATCCACGAATGTCCTCGTTGGATTTTGACGGCGGGTCCCAGGAGAGGTGTGGCGGGGGTGGGAGCGGTATCGCCGGCGGTCGGGATCGCTGGGCTCCCTCGTTCACCACTCAGAGGCCTCAGCGGGAGTCCAGCTCTCTCTCCTCCACCAATCCCCCGCTATCCTCATTCCATATGGATCACTGCAGTAGTCAATCAAATGCAGCCCCAAGCCACAACTGCGATTCCAATTCCCATCAAGACTATCACCAGCATCAACACCAGGACCAGCAGCAGCGGCAGCGACAGCAGTGGCAACAAATTGACCTGTCAACTGGGCGAGACCTTTCTGAAACGGAAATTCTGCCAGCCGCTTCCACACGGGACCCTCCAGCTTCTGGCGATGATCACCACCACCACCATCGCCGCCATTGCAGTGATGTCTCTGCGCAACAACAGGGCATTGCATCCACTGCCGTGGCTGACCAAGATTACCTTCCCTTCGAGTCAATACCGAGTAGCTGGAACAAGAGTAGCCCATCCCCTGCCCCGTCCCTCAGATCTTCTTTCAGCAGTACTTCTAGCTCCAACCTTTCTTCTGCGACTGAGTTCGGCGGCGCCCCAATTACTTCCGAGGATCTGGACGGCCTAACTCGTGCGAACAAACACCTGTCTTCTCCCCTTGAACACAACAAGAGCTCCCCGAACCAGGAGGATTGCGAGGAAGATCCTGACGGAGGCGTTGACGTGGATCTACCCGACAGCGATATGGAGTCCATTGAGGTTACCCGTCCGCCTCTACCGTTGCCGCCAACCCTACATGTGCCGAATCCTATTGATGAAGACGAGGAGGACTTCTCGCCGAGTAACCTCGTTTCCCCTGTTGGTGGAGGAGCCGCTTTCCTGGATTTCTTTTCTTCTTCTTCTTCCTCCTCAACCGATCTATCCACCTATGGGGGCCCTACGGATAACGGATCTGAAAACACCAATGACGACGAAGCCCCGGATGATCACGACCCTGTCTTTCTAATGCAGCTGGACCCTCCGCTAGAGGAGTTTGGTTCTGCGCAAGATTATTCGTCGTCGCCAGCTGTTATCACGTCTGATAATTACGTGCTCTCTGGGGCTTTCGGCGTTCATGGGTCTTTGATGGATCCGCTGTCCGAGATTCTGATTACGAGGAGCTTCGAAGGACATCAAGAGGGGTCTACCATGGAAGATGAAGCTTTGGAGTCAGAAGCTAGCCAAACGCCGGGCTGGAACGAGAGTATGCCATCTCAGTCTCCCCAAACTCCTCCAACAGCAGCAGCGGCTGTATCTCCTTCGTCATTCGCTACTCCCGTGACGGTGTCAGGGGGGTTTCCAGCGGCTGCTGGTGTTGGGGAAGTCTTCCCCACATCACATTCATCACCCCCATCCCCTCCCCCCCCTATAGCTCATGATGACCTTAACCCCTCCACATACTACACACCCACACCCACACCTCCCCCTCCCCTTTCCCCTTCACCCACTCCTTTTGCTATTGAATTCCCGCTCCATTTCTCCGCAACATACTTATCCCTTCCACCCGTCGTTCTGGACGGCGGGATATACATTGAAGATGAAGAAATTGAGGGCGTAACTGATCACACGTTTGAACAAAACCTGCCCCTCGAAGATATTGAAAATTACAACTACGATTTTGCGAAGTTTTGCCAGCACGCCTACTACCGGTATAGGATGAACTCGGCGCGTTATCAGAAATTATCGGTAGCAGCTGCGGATGTTAAGAAACTACTGCGACCGAGAGAGATTACGAGGCGAGATGTTGAGAGGGATGGTTGCGATATTCAGGCAATCCCTTGGCAGAAATTAGGGATCACGGGCGATCTCGCCAGGGGTATCCGACAGAAGGAATATATTAATTACAGGAATGAGAAGGATGGTGAACCTGAGCACCCGGTAAGTCGTTTGTCCTCTCTATTTTTTATTTTCTTTTCCTTTTTCCTTTTTCCTTTTTCCTTTTTTCCTTTTTTCTTTCCGGTCTTGCGAGGGGGTGGGCTTCGCATAGCAGGTGAGTGCTTCCGGCAGACGTCGGATGTAATGCTTTGGTTTAGAAGTAGATCTACGGGTACTTTAATTGAACATCCTACTTCTGCACATGGCCCCCACAAGCCCGTCCCACCCTGCGCTTTACTCTTATTCAAGAGTTTTTTTAGGTTTGATTCGCGACACCAGTATACTGATTAGGGTTAACAGCCTAGTATACCGGCAAATCGCCAGTTTTATAAATTTCGAAGAATGGACACGGAGCAGAAGCCCCGCCTGATACACTTCCAGCTGCGCAATCTGTTGGGAGTGGTCTCTAGAAGCGATGTTTTCTACGCTGGTAATGCGAAGGTTCTACGGACAAATCCGCTAACAGGGTCGACGGTGACTACGATGGATCTGTCCTGCTCGGACTCTTGGAGTGAGAACCAAATTCGAATATCCACACTGAGCGCTTGCACCGGTCAATCCGGCGTAGTGATCGCAGGCTGCTTTCATGGAGAATACGCTATGAAGCCGCTCTTCGCTCAGGCATCCGAAAAACCCATCACAGGAGTCGTGACGAAGAATCAAAGTGGTATAACAAACCATGTTCAGATTGTCCGAAACAGACACAACAACACACCAAATGCCGTCTTTTCATCAAACGACCATCACGTGCGTGTCCTTGACTGTGAGACTCTGGCTTTCAACGCTCAACACGAATACGATTGGCCAGTGAACTGTAGCGTCATGAGTCCAGATTCGCGTCTGCGGGTCGTGGTAGGGGATCACACAGACGTACTCATCTGCGACGCTGAGCGCGGGAGCACACAGTTCGTCCTCCCGGGACATAGAGACTACGGTTTCGCTGCGGCCTGGAGCGACGACGGGCATACCATTGCCACTGGGAACCAGGACGAAACCGTGCGTGTCTGGGATGCCAGAAAACTGAATGAAACTATGAAGGTACTCCCCGCGAAAATGTCCGGTGTAAGAGCCCTGCGCTTCTCCCCGCTCGGATATGGCGGCAAGAGAGTCCTTGCAATGGCGGAGCCCGCCGACATTGTGCAGATCGTGGATGCAACGTCCTGGGACTCTATGCAACAATTGGAATTCTGGGGCGAAGTTGGAGGAATCGAGTTCGCGCCTACCGGGGAAGAATTTTTCATTGCTAACGCTGATAAGTGCGTTGGGGGCCTTATGGAGTTTGAGAGGTGTAAGGGGCGAGCCTACTACCAGGAGTATCCAGAGGGCAATACTGGTAGGGAAGTACTTAGCTGGGAGGATGCTATGGATGAGGAGGAGGGAGAAATGAATGGGCCCGGGAGGAAAGGCAAAGGAAGGTATTATGCTTCCAGGAAGTATCGGAGGTTGGGGTATGGGATGGGAGAGGGAGTATTTGTTTGAGTTGATGCATTCTCGATTTCTTCTACTTTCCCTATCCCTTTGTTGACCTCTTTCATTCTGGCGGTTCATTGCGAGCTGCAATAATATCTGACGAGTCGAACGGCGGATGAAAGCACCGGAGGGGCGCAGCGCCTGTTCTTTCACTGTGTCTCTCTATCTACCTATATGTCTCTCTGTGTTTCTCTTTCTTTCCCTTCCCTCCCCTTTCCAAAAAGAACATATTCGCCCCATCCTACCCACCCTACCTTATTCTAGCCTAGTCACACAGGCACTATATGTAATAGCCACCACCTCTTCCTCCATCCTTTCCCTTCCTCCCTTCCTTCCCTTTCCTTCTTACTCTCTTCATCGTCATCATCTGTCAGCACTGGAAGGCTATCTGCTTTTATCGTCATAACGTTTGTCGCGAGTCACGGTTGTCTTTTCTTCCTTCCCCCCTCTTTTACGCTCAGTTTTTGTCCTGTCTACCTGCGTACGTTACGTTACGCTTTGTTGCACTGCTCATCATTGCGTGGAAAGTTGGCTTTTTGCTTGTTTGTTTTTGCTTTTTTGCTTTTTGGAGGGCTGGCGTATTTGTTGCTGTGGTTGCTGTGCTGGTATTCTGTGAAGTATGGGAATGAATGAAATGATGAGAAGTTGTTAAATGGGAAGGGGGGGCAATTCGTTTGTTAAGGCTTAGTTAGGTGCTAGTAGTTGCTCCAAAGAAAAGATAAATGAACGAATCTTTGGCTACGCTCTGGCGCCATTTCCTTGCCCTGGATCCCCCAAATGTGGGGAGAGGGGTGCTTCTAGCATGTGTGTTTGCGGAATACAGATCCAGTTTTCCATAACGCATCCACCCACCCCCGAATGAAGCAAGAGCGAACCCAAGAGTAGACAGCGCCCACAATAAGCACCACTTTTACTCCACCGATCAGGGAAGGAAAAAAAACCTTGTTTACAAGTAGCTACTCATTCCCATCACGGCGCCATCGTTTCAAAACAGCAGTGCGCCCATAGGCCAAAGAGTGAGAAGTTATGATGCCCCAACGTATTTCCGTGTATCATACAAGGCATCTCCAGCTCTCTAAACGCACCAACGAACGAACATACCACACCACGCCGCCTAACATAGTATGATCTCTAAAGAACCCTATAATCGAGCCCGGGGGCAAACAGATCTATCAACGCACGAAGACGGCTATGAAATACTATACTGTACACTCGCTTACCGACAGCTCACCGGGAGACACACCCTCCTTTTTTCTCCCCTTCTCCTATTGCAGGAATGTTCTTTCTTTCTTTCCTGCTTGCTTGCCCGCTTGCTTGCTCGCTCGCTAGGTAATTTTCTGGATGATTTAATGCATTATACCATCAAGTTGTCGCCACAAATACAAGTAACTATACTCTCATCGCGGTGTTAATCCCCCCCATCCACTCACTACCATAACTGTGATGTTAGCAGACTTGAAAACCTGCAGACTTGAGTTGAGATGTATATTGATTACTATTATTATTATTACTAATCCCTCACTTGCTTCTTTATTATTATTATCATCATCTTCGCCCCCGTGGTTTTGCTTGCCTACGGTATACCTACACATACCGGTACCGTTTTCACACAAAAGACCCCGTTTTGGTACTTGTTATTGGTGGCCCGGAGTGCGCCTGACCAACTTACTTACAGCCCCCCTCATGCGCACACGTACTGTACAGTGCAGTATCAACTGAATAACGTATTATATACTCGCGGTAGATATCATAGGAAAATTCTACCGGTATTTGCGGTGAGAGGGGGGGAGGAGGGGGTGAGGGATGGTAGAAGTGTACCGTAGGTGATTCGGCTTGTTTTACCCTGGATATTATACGGCAGTCCTAGAAACTAGCTAGCATACAACAAAGTGTAGGTTGGTAGGCGGTGGCGGTGGCGGTAGTGTCGAGGGTTGTGTTCACTGATCGTGGAGGATAGGTATGGATGGACGGATAGTGTGATACCGATGGGTCAGGTGAGGTGGATGGGAGGTGAGCGGATCCCCCAAGAGGGAAATTTCGGACCTATAATTTGGCCGTGATTTCCAAGTGCTGGTTTACGTAGTGCTCATAGACGCGAGTGATATTTCTAAAAGGTAGGAAGTCACCCTTGACTCACGACCGCCATCTACCACCAACACAACGAAACGATACCATCAATGTGTACATAATAATATTATATATAAATTCCTTATCTCATCATCTATTCCCCCAAAGCCTACCCAGCCAACCCAGTTACCGGTATAATGCATGCATCCGAAAAACAAAACCATAAGCCAAACTCCCCAGCCCCACCACCAACCAGCCAACCAAGCCCAACACAACCTAAACCAAATCATCCTCCTCCCCCTCCAAGTCCAAACACCGAAAACAAAAGCCACGCCCACAACATTTATGCACCTTCTCTAACGCTTCGGCCTCCACACTCCCCTTGTCAACAATAACCCCCTTCCTCTGGCGCAGATTACCCCTTTCAGCAGGACTACTTCCACCACTACTAAGCTCGTCATCGTCCTCCCCACCACCAAGCCTCAAAAAGCTCCTCCCAGATAACCTTTGTCGTTTCTTGGCATCGGTAGTCCAGCCAATGGTAGCACTGGCGATTGACGAACTACGCTTTCGTTTTGGTGGCGCCGGTGTTAGGAACGGTCGTGGCTTTCTTACCGTGGTGCTAGTAGCAAGGGGCCGGGTAGTGATGGTGTTGGTTGTAGTGGCAGCGGTGGTAGGTACCGAGCGCCCCTTTTTCTTGGCTTCGCTTTTGGTAGTGATGGTGGTGGGTGTGAGTTGGGGCTTGGGTGTGGGTTTGGGTTCGAGTGGGAGGGTGAGAGGTAAGCGGATTCCTGAACCAGGGAATTTGGCGGGCGTGCCGTCCGGATGCTCGTCGTTCCAGATTGGGGAGTAGAAGGGGTCTGAAGCGGGGGGTGGGGGGGCCCAGGGGTTTGTATTTGATGTTGGAGTTTCCAGCGGGAGGGGTTTTTTAGCGACAGCGGATGTTGATGGGGTGGCAGCTTTTGGTTTTGGTTTTTGCTTAGGCGTTTTTGTGGTAGTGGTAGTGGGGAGCACTGGGGTACTGGTGGTGATGATATCAGGTGATTCTTGCCTTTTAGCTTTGAGGTGTTCCTGCTTTGCTGTAGTTCTTGGAGTGCTCGCGATGCTGGTGGTAGGGGATGGTAACTTCTTGACTTTGCCTTGGTGCCTGATGTTCCGTGTTGGTGTAGCGGTCGTTATGGTCGTACTGATAGTATCCGGCGTACGATCTAATGACCCCAGTCCCGGACTCGCCCCCTCACCATTGCCCCTCCATTTTTGTTTTGGTGTATCCGATGCCCCTGTGGATGCCATCCTGGGACTAACCAAACCGACAACCATAACTTTCTTCTTCCCCTTCCCTCCCTTCGCCAACGGCTTTCCCCGCCCAGCGTGCGTCGGTGTATCAGCGTCGATATCCCCTTCTAACGAACCCACAATAGGGACGGGCATCGGCAAACAAGGCGACGACTCCACAATCCCACCGCCACCGCCGCCGGAACTGAACACACCCCTCAACTTTAGCACCTCATTCCATAACTCCATCCGTTTGCTAAACGAAGTAATGCCCAGCTACCCATCCATCCATATGTCAGTCTTCCATGTTCAAAGAACCAGAAACAGAGGCGGGGGGGGGGGAACTTACAATCTCCCTCAAGTCATCAAACCTTAACCTCTCGAGCAAATACCCTCCCGTAACCCCACTACCCACCACCCGCTCCCGCAAGCCCACCACCTCATCCGGCGGAAGTTCAATCAGCGCACGCATCCACTCTGAGACGTCTCCCACGAGCCAATCTTTTGGATCCGCAGCCATTGCCTTAGACAACGGAAGAGGTAAAGGCACTATCTCAGGAGGACTCGACCGTGGAGTCTTCACCGGTGTGACAACACTAGCACCAAAGGGTGTTGAAAGAACCCCCCCTCCCCCGCCACCACCACCACCGCAGCTCCGACAAAAGCTATCATCAAGCTCATCCCTATCCTTACACTCTAAACATTCCTCATCAATCCACTCCCCCTCCTCCTCCCCCTGTGCAGCCTCCAAACTCACAATCCCCTCCCAGTCAAACCCCTCCCCACCGCCGCCACCGCCATCACCGTTCTGCATACCCCTTAAATGTCCATTGTCAACAACCACCTCGCCGGTCAACGTATCAATCTCGTCCGCCACACCGTCAAAGTCCTGCGAATAGCGCTCGAATATGCTCTCCCAAGCGTCCTTGAGGCGGGATTGGCTGGCGAGGCGTCGGGTTGCTAGGTGTGCTTCTGCTGCCGCACGCTCTGCAGGGGTTAGTGGTGGGGGAGCGGATGTTTTTGCGCGGAGTTTGGGTCTGCGGGGGCGTGGTGGTGGCGGGGGATGTGCTGGTGGCATTTTTCTCCCTAACTATGGCTGCCTGTATTTGCAGGATTTGTTGATTTGTGGTGGCGAGGGTTTTTGTTTGTTTAGTTTTGGGTAGGTCTGTTGTGCAAGGATACCGGTAGTCGGGAGGGGCAAACCTTGGGTGTGGAAGAGTTGGGAGCTGGGAAGTGGTGGTGGCGGTGGTGGTGAGGTTTAATAGAATTTTGTGCGACGCGTCGTTGCGTTTATGGTTTCGGGTTCGGAGTGTTCTTAACAGATCCCTTGGCGAGCAACGGGCATCCCTGGTTTATCCTTATCGGAGACGGGACTTACCGTAACGAGTCATGGTCACTCACTCGGTGTCAGGGACAATTAGGGACGTTTAGTAACCAGAGAAAAGCAGGGGCGCACTAAAATTGCTGGTTTTCTAGCTATCATTACTTAACAACCATAGATGGAAATAGCATGGAAGAAAGTTCAAAAAGCAATCTGCTACAGCAGTGCCCACAGCTCTCTACAAACTCCAAATAAAAAACTGAAATGAACATATATTATACCCCAGATATGCCACTTTTTCTTTTTTTCCCCAGAAAATTACAACCCTGAGTTTCCAGATGTCTGTGGAAATATAATAGCATGAAAACCTGCAATTCTGGTGTGTTTTGGCCTGTCTGGTTACCAAACGACCTCTATTGAGGATTTCTGCCGAATCACCTTTTGCCGCAGCCTAGCAAGCCCCCAGAGCTTTCACCACCATTCGCTCGGGTTCGTAGTGAAATCTGATGTGCCACGATAATAATATTATGATGGGTGATAGGAGGATGCAAGTATGATAATATTATAATAAAACAGAGTCTTTGAAAGAAACCTTGGGAATTAGAACTGTTTACTCAATTCAGTAGACTATGATACTACAACTAGGATCTAAGCCTTTCAAACCTCCAAACACCCAACAGCCAAATAAACCTATTGAACCCCGATTGAAACAAAAATCATCCAAAATCCCATCTATCATGATATTATCAGGCAAACCTAACTAGGCTAACTAACACCCCTTAACTCCCGGACACAATGAACAAACAAAGGGAAATAGGAATAAAAATAGAAATGGGAATAAAAACGGGAACTCGTAATCAATGCAAGTGAAGTAATAGAGACCACAATCGTCAGCGAAAAGAATAAGAAAGAAACCTAATTTAACGATCATTAAAAAAGAAAATCAAAAAAAACAAACATAGGTGTGGTATAATACCCTCCTCTTGTACCACCATACGCTATATCCTGTTCGTCCATTCAGTTGATTAATCAATTACTCAAGCAAGTAGAAAACCCGTAATTCACCCAGGCGCCATTCACACGGAAAGGTTTGTTTTTTCGCAAGGAAAGTGAAGGAGAGGAGAGGAATTTAAAAAGTAATGATAGGAAACCGAGAAACTTAAACACCTAGCCTAACCCAACCCTTTATAGAGTATCCAGGGAATACAAGAGAGAAACATAGAGACAAGGAAAAAGGTAAAAGTCGTTAGAGAATCAAAGTCAGCACGCAACTTAACTATCCCCCTCGCCCTCACCTTCCTCCTCCATACCCTCTCTCTCGTGCTTCCTCTGCTCGTTAAGTGCCTTAAGGCTCGCACCCATAAATTCCATGGCATCACTAAGGCCCGCAAGCATCCTGTCGAGTTCATCTGTAACGCGCTGATCATCGGCGTCCAAAGACATTACGGCCAGGTTCAAGGGCTCCATGGTCGGGAACTCGGTTGCGTCGACGAGGGTAGGCTGCATTTGTTCACTGCGGGGAATACCCGAGACGCCGATCCCCTGCATGGACGAGAAAGAGTGCTGCTGGGTGTGCGACGGGTAAGTCGGACGGGAAGGCGATGGCGGGAGCATTCCGTTCGAGACACCGCTCCCATTGTGGTGAGGGTTGCTAGGAAGGTCGAGGTTCAGATGGTTCGGTTTGTTGGAATTGGCTTTAACCGGGGGTTTCTGAAGGCCTCTGCCCGTGATATCCTGAGAGCGGGACTTGCCGTGAGGTGGAGTCAAGTCTGCGCTGCGGAGCTTGCCATGCGGCGGGTTGTTGATAACAGGAAGAGGGGGCGCATTGGTCCCCGGGCCATTTCCTTCACGAAGGGCTGCGATGTTGGGAGCCGATTTCGACGGGAGGTGATGAGATTTTAGCCCATTTTGCATCATCAAGCTTTGCTGGTAGGTACCGGAACGAGGAGGGGAAGATGGGGCAGATGCTGCCGTGGAAGGTCTCCTAGGGGAAGCGTCACGATTCTGGCCATCGGGGGTTGGCGACGGAGTCGATAGTCCGGTTGGGCGCAGAACCGAAGCTCCAGCAGAATCGGCCCTGTGAACCCTGGTACGAGCCACTGGCATACGATCCGAAGAGGCCATTGGAAGAGGTGGTGGTGGTGTTGGTGTGGAAGCTGGTGCGATTGGAAGTGTAGGTGGAGGAGGGGTAGCAGCCGCTGCGGCTGCCTTGGCCTGCGCCTGACGAATAATCTCTTCGTCCGAGGGCATAGAAGGCATGATGATTTGGCCGATGGGGCTGTTAGACCTATTATCGTGAAGACGCATCCCGTTACCATCGAAGGAGGGTATAGATATCATGTTATTTTCCGGGGTTCCGGAACGAGTACTTGAACCGCTCCTAAACTGTAAATCCGATGTTGGGCCCAGGGCCCCATATCCTATCCTCTGACCATTTTGCTGCTGCTTTTGTTGTGCCTCCTCTTCAGGGCTCTGGAAAAGCCGGAAAAGCCCCTCTCCGGCTCTCTGCCGGGCAGCCTCGGATATGGGTGGACTCCTATACTGTGCCTTTAGGGTGGAAACATTAGAAGCCGAGCCAATCTCCTCCTGCATGAACCCTGCAACTCCCGAAAGTCTGGACTTTACGGTATCGAAGTCCCACCCGGGTTCGCTAGCTAGAGTAGCGTTCAAGTGATCTATGTCGTTCTGCAGCGTAGCCTGCCACATAGAGTCCCGAACACCGCCCCTACTCGCCCAAGAATCATATCGAACAATAAGCTCTCTCATGACAGATGTAGATAGCCTAGCGGCCTTCACTAGCCTGGAGCGTAAAAGTTCATCCACGGTAGCCCTCTCCTCCGGAACCTCATTCAAACACAAGGCCACGAACTCCCTTAGCTGATTCGACCAATTCCCACCCTCAAGCCTCGGGGGTGGAAGCCTCGGGATCATGTCGACGACCCTATTCGGCGGAATATTGAACAACGGAGGATTCTGCTTCGCCATTTCGATAATAGTAATTCCGAAGGACCAAATATCGATCTACAACATCGAAGCGGAGTGAGATAAAAATTATCATTGAGACAAGAGGCAATCAAGCAAACAAACCCTCGAATCATATAAACCACCCGACAATGCCTCGGGAGCCATCCACTGTGGTGTTCCAACAAACGTATTCCGCTTCCCATTCTTCCCGGCGATCTGGGCAGACACGCCAAAGTCACACAGCTGCACACGCCCATCTTGGCCAACAAGGATATTCGCCGCTAACTCACATCATCAGCAGACCACCTCTGGACCAACTCAATGGCAGAATCCACCGGCCACAAGGATGAGCGGTGTCAAAAGGGCGGGCAAGACAAACCTTTGATATCCCTATGAATGATCCCATGTTTGTGCAAATACCCCAATGCCGTCAACGTTTCCCGGATAATAATATTGATGTACTTCTCATCGATAGGCCCCGCTTTCATCTACCCCCCCCCCCTCTATATCAGCAGACCCCTCCAGAGCGGGGCAAGAAAAAAACAAACCAAAGTGCGCACGCTCCCCCCACTACAAAAGTCGATGATGATCCACAACCTCGACCCAAGCAAAAAGCTCCCATGAAATGCCGTAATATTTGGCGCATCACCGGCCTTCAACTGACTCAACAATCCAATCTCCTTCTGTATATCCTTGATCTCATCGTCGTGCTGGTCGAGGTCGAGAGACTTGACGGCAACAATCTGCTTCGTCTCATTGTGCATGCCTTTGAATACGCTGCCGAAGCTGCCCTTGCCGACGAGCTCGAGGACGGTGTATGGGACTTCGGGCGGGACGCCAAGCATTTCCTTGCGGACGGCCTTCTCGGAGTCTAGGCGGTCGTTAGCTATTGTAACCGGGGAGGGAGGGACATGTGTGGAGGGAAGCACTTTCGCGCACCCGGAGAGCTTTCCCTGGTGCTGAGATAGCTGACATCGCCGTTTTTTTATGGCGGTTTGGGTAAACCGGTGGGGAGTACCAGGCCAGGCAGCAGAAAAAAAACCGGAAGCGCAAAGCTAGGATGCGGGACAAACACGGAAGACGGGGAGAAATGGTGGAGGAGAAAGAAGTGTTAGAGGTAGCAATGGAGTGGTGGTGGTAGTGGATTGCGCTCTACAGGTGACCTCTCATGGCGCCTAGTCGGTTGGTTGGCCCTAGGTTCAAAAGAAATTGGGGCTCCGCACCCTGTCAGGCGGGAGGTCAAAGCTACCATAGTTCACACTTTGGGAAATCCCGGATGATGAGGAATACGCTTCTTTGGGTATCACTAGGAACAGTACTGGTACTGGTATGATATTTGCTCATGGTGTGAAAATACCCTATCAGCGCCCTGCCGGATGGTATGATACAGTATGATCCCGCATCTAACTTGATTTATTTTATTTTTATTGTCCTTGCGTGTGTAGGTATCATACCCTGCCAGACCTATCCTTTCAGGCCAGTCTGAAGGCTTCAGTTTCTTACCCGTTGAAACGTCGCACGTGTTTAACGGATTAGCTCTACGGAAACTCCCGAAGCTGTCTCACGGGATGGCCTGCAGACTGATATGATATCCACAGCCTATGATACAGTACAGGCCTCCTTTTCAATCAATCCTCCAGCTCCTACCATGCACCAACTTTTTTTCTTTCCTCTTCGACCCCCGGATCCCATTGCTAGGGGTCAGGGCGGAAAACAGAACACCGAAGGGGGAAAAAAAGAAAAAAAAGAGAAATAGAGGGGAAAAAAACTACAATACAAAAACCCTTCCGGAATCTCAAGCTATGGTTACAAATAAACGTAAGAAGGGGAAAATAGAAAAAGAAAAAGAAAAAGAAACCCCAAGCCAGAAAATGGAAGAAAAATATACCGAAAGGGAAGGCCGAAAAAGGAAAGGAAACCTGAAATTACTTGGAGAAATGAAGCCAATTGGAAAGGGGTGAAAAGGTAGTATGAGGAGGGAAAGAAAAGAGCGAGAAGAAAGAGAGAAGAGAATGGAAGAATTTTGGGTATTTGATTTTGGTTCTAGAAAGTTAGTGAGCGTACTGTATCCCGGGGGAAATGAGCAAGGCTGTAGACATTTTCCGCTCGATATGGTGGTGATAGGTGATGCCCGAGAAACTCTTTAGTGCTAGACAGGACGGATGATTTGAATACTACCTTTTTTCTTGAATTTTCCTCCTTAATAACCTTCCTCATCAGAGTCGATAAAGCCGTTAAGTTTTCGACTTCGTTTGATCTCCGCAATCTGTGACTCCCGGCGGAGTTAGTCAGTCCATCATTGTCCACGGGAACGTACAAGTGGATAAGCAGTTAGTGGTCAAAGCCTTACCTCCAATTCCGCCTGCCTCGCCAATAATACCTCGTCCTCACTCGGCACGCTCGGGTTCGCCTCCTTCCACTCTTTCCTAAACTTCACGGCCGCTTTATCCCACTCGGCAAGTTTTTTCTTAAACTCCGTAACGCTCGCGGCATTGCTCCTCTTGTTATTCTCTGTCTCGTTCAGATACGGCCTTTTCTCGTCCTCCGGCGCATCCCTCCACATCTGGCCTAGGGCAGCGCGGACTTCATTCCTCGTGGCCTTCGCCTCGGGGTTGTTAGTTGCCTTCCGCCGAGCTTCGTCACACTTAGCTTTACAGATGAACCAATGGTCCTTTTGGTATAACAGGAACGGATTGGCACCTGAGCGTCCTGGCTTCGTAGGTCGCTCACCGAGTGCCTTGACAAGCGCTTGCTTCAATTGCTCCTCGTAGACCTCTAGACGTGCAGACTTGAGTTCGCGGGCTTTCTCGATCACTGAGTCTTCTGCTTTGCGTTTGGATCCCGAGAGTGAGCTATACGAACCTTGGAACTTGGGCTTTGGTGGGATTAGTGGTGAGGGAACTTGTATTGGGCCTAGTATGGATCCTGCTATCTCGCCGGCAGCTTGAAGGCCGCTGATGTATGCCCCGTGAACGGTGGCTGGATATGCCCGACATGAAGCCTCGCCGGCAAAGTAGAGCGAATTTCCTACCGGCTTAGCCATGATGTCGTAATCATCTGCTGTGGCTTCGGATCCAACGAATGAATAACTACCACGGGAGTAGGGATCCTTCTGCCAACGGGTCACGATAGTCTCTGTGGGTAATGGGACAGACTTGCTTGAGTACATTTTTGACAACGCAGTGGTCGCCTCATTAATCAGTGTGTCATCAGATTCGAGCTCAGTTTGTGTGGCAGCATCCCCAGCCATCAAAGCCACTGGAAATAGTGCAGTTAGTAAAATGTAAATACCCGAGTGATGGTACTAGAGAAATAAGGTCTTTTATACCTAGAGTTGGTTTCCCGCTGGCCTTTGTGCAGTTCCAGAACATATAGAAACGCCCTCTATTAGATTCATAGCTCTCTTGTATTGAGGGATCGCCGAGAGGATCCCTCAGAAGACCAACCATATCGTTTTCTACATCCCAGAAAGGCACATCATAGACGAGAATGACCTTTCCTACGTATCAGTATTGTGGGTCAAAGAAACTGAACAAATTGGATTAAATTATATACCTTGTTCAGCAGGCCGTACCCTAATCGTTCAATAGCTCCGCTCTTCCAATCCGGAAGGGGCGGTTCAAATGTTACTGTCTCCGCCTTCAGCACCCCCAAGGGCACAGTGATAACCACTTTATCGGCGTCAAGAATCTCTCCATTCTCGCATTGGATCCGCGCACCGCCTTCTACTCCTTTACTGGGATTATACGAAATCTTTTTGACTACATGTCTAGTCCTAAGATCCAGCTTCCTGGGACTCAGCCACAATCCTCTCGGAAGCTGTGTATAACCACCCAGCAACATGGCATGAGCCCCGCTAAAATCATTTCCGTCATCCTGATCCCAATGACCGAGACTCAGCAAATCGACATTGGCGGCATTAGCATACTCTAAGTTTGCGTAATGCCAATTGATTAACCGAAGGTCCTGCGGCGCAATATCAATGATGTCCTGATACTGCCGAAGCACAGAATCCATCGTTTTACCCAGCGTCGGGTGGCGTGAATCCGAGCCATGGGGTTCCAAAATAATGGTTTCTTGTCCGGTGGTACCGGGCTTAAGCTCCCATCCGAGTTTTCGTACCTGTTCCGCACCAGGGATTCTGGCACTTGACCCCGTGGCTGTCGATGGCTTCCCGGTGAGTTTGTCGACGCTAGCTGAAAATGTATTGTCCTGACCGGATGATACGGGAGTCGGTGGGCACAGGTCACTCGCAGTCATCTCCTCAACTTTTGATATCATATCCCCACCCTCTCCAGCCGGGTCTTTGCCAGTGTCTATGAGTTCCCTATCTCCTTCCACTGTCCTCGGCTGTGGGGCTCTCTGCTTGAAGATGGATACCCGATCCAGAATGTCATTGTAAAGTTTTTCAACCAGCATATCCCTGTCCTTTGGAGCCAAGGTTCCATCGGAATCGTAAAGGGAAGAATTGTCCTTAAGGCTATGATAATGTAATGCCAATTGACCACGGATCAAGACACCTAAGGGATTGCCGTTATCGAATCCAGTTATAACTTGCGCCCCCAGGTCTGCAGTTGCCCGCTTTCCCTCCGGTAAATTCGCTCCGGCCTGGTTTTTAAGCGGGTGCGAGTATATTCTCCCACCTAGTCTTCCCCTCGCTTCGAGCACAATGACTTTAGGCATCCCCTCACCCGCGGGTAACCTGTCGCCAAACTGCGTAAACAAGCCCTCCAATTGTCTAGCACATCCCAGCCCTGACATTCCAGCTCCTATGACAACGATAGTTTTCCTGCGCTTCGCATTGCCCACATTCGCGGGAATAGTGCTCGGAACTTCCACGCACCCGAAATTGATATAACCGCCCCTCACCAGAACCTCGTACGCTACCTCAGCTACATCGAAAAATCGATAATCCTTTGCACACCCCGCTGCTTCCTCTCTAGTAACACTAACGAGCGGATTTCGTTGCCATAGTCGTAAGATACCATTCCGTATGTGAATATATGTCGTGACCTGCAGATGATTGATGTGGTCTTTCAGGAGAGCGTACTCATTCGGATGCAAAGCGTACGGCGGGAGTCTGCTAGCAATTGCCGCTTGGACACATTGTCTTGCGTACTCCTCTGCTGTCAGATCCTGTGGGATTGCTGTTTTGGGGCGGAAGTCGGCGCGGCCCTTGATTAACGTCCGGTCCGGCACGGTTCTTACTGTGGGGGTCGATAGTGGTTTCGCAGACGCTGGTGCCGAATCAAGATCCATAGGGGTAGTAGTTTCAATATTCGGTGACGGCGAAGGTAAATTGGAGGACTCTGCCGAAGTGCCGTGACCTGGTATGATGGCTCGTGGACGAGCAGTTATAATCGGTCGTGGCTGATGCTGCTGTTGTAGCTGCTGCTGGAGAAGTTGGTCTTGTGCCTGCTGCTGCTGTGCCTGCTGTGCCTGCTGGACTGCATGGAGCTGTTGAGCTTGGAGGTGACGTTGTTGCTCTTGCTGCTGGGCTTGTTTTTGGGCCTGAAGAGCCTGCCATTGTGCGTGAGCACGTTGGACCATATCAGGGACCTGACCCAAATTCCCCTGCTGCTGAGCCTGAGCTTGTTGTTGCTGGGCATGAGTCTTCTGGGCTTGAATAGCCTGCGACTGTTCATGGGCACGCTGAACCATATCAGTGGGCTGACCCAAGTTTCCCTGTTGCTGTTCCAAAGCTCCCGCATCAACCTGTTGACCCCTCTGAAGCATGAGCTGTTGAGAATGGTTATACTGTTGCATATGGTTGAACAATTGCTGAAACTCGACATTGACATTCTCCCCTAAAGATAAAGCCTGCTGCCATTGTTCTGCCGTAGGCCCCTGAGGATAGCCGCCACCAGGCCCTTGCACATAACCCTGCTGTGAGTAGTACTGCTGTTGAGCTTGTTGCTGCTGCTGGGCCGGATCATTCAGGTAGAATAAAGGGTCTACCATACCATGCGCTGCTGCCGCCACAGCTGCTTGTTGGGCCGTAGCCTGGTGCGGACTGTAAGAAGCTTGTTGTTGGGCTGCTTGGGCGTGCGCGGCGGTCGCGAGTGAATCCATACTCCCCATGTTCCCAAAGTAATTCGTATTCGCACCGGCGCCATTGGGGTCCAGGGAGGTGGCGCCGTGCGAATTATGGTCGTCCGGCACTGAATCCGCCATGATTTAGAGGAATTAGTTGAAGGAAACCTCTAGACCCCCCGTTCTTGTCGGTAATAGGTTCGCTGGTGTTGGTGCTTCTCTTCCTGGTGAATTCTTTTTGTGTGAACTGGGGATTTCGGCTGTTGCTTAGGGTCTGGATGAATTTGGGATGGATTCCCACTTTCGCTCAAGGTTCCGGAATTTTATTTTTTAGGGTTGAAATTTTGGCTGACAAGGCAGGCAACCACACGCGATGGACACGAGAAGACAGAAAATGGGAAAATATGTATGAAAGTGAAAGGTATCGATGGGAAACGAGTGGAAGGGATGTGGCTACCGATCGATACTTTTATAAAATCGAATTGGGCCCGCTTTGGTTGTGGCGATGGATAGGGTATGGGGCTTGGCTCCTGGGGATTTCGATGTTGTTGACAAATTGGTTGTTGAGTCTCTGGCGGAAGGATTTTACTAAGCCCATCTGGAGCTTTCATGGTCATCAGTCTCATCCAATCAGATCTGATTAGGTTTATCGATAATCCCGGTCTGTCAGCCTGAGGCAGGCAACTTTCCTATGAAGGTATCATACCGCACGATATACGGGCAATAACTCCGGCTTTCTTAGATCTGGGTTTGGATCATTGATGCGCGGTTCCGATGGACCTCCGTAAAAGAAGGGGAAACGGCGTCAGGAAAATATTGTCACATATCGTAGGTGCAGAAGCCCAGTGTCCGCAGGCACTTCCATTAAAAACCAATTCAAACCACACTTCTTCTTCCTATCATATCATACATGATATTAGATTAGGCCGTCTGCCCTCCATTCTACTTATGATCTGCTTCTCAACCTTCACCACCACGGGCGCCCCCCCCCCAGCACAAGTAAAAGTTACCATAGCCCAGATTTGACCACGAAAAAGGACAAAAAGGCAACTGTGGACTCTTGAATTTAGTGTGTATCATACCATAGAAGATCACGGGAGCACGTGACTACTGGGATGTGAGACTGCGGTCATACAATATAATTCCTTGGATGTGATCTGATAGGAAACGACAAGAGACAGTGGCCCTTCAAACGGTGTTGGGGCAATTACCTAATCAATCCAGCATCGCAAGAGAGTGTTGACCGTGATCTGGCAATATTACGATAAATTTGCATACTATTGAGGGTATCGGCATCGTGTTTGAGCGGGGAGGGTATTGGTTCGTACTGTACTCGGGTGCAGCTTTGATCAACTACGTCGCTGCAATGAACTCTCCGCAGCCGCATACACTATCAAACAGACCTCATGGCCCTTAGACTACCACATATGGTACTCAAATGCAACAGAACAAAAAATATAAAATAGGATGAAAATCAGATGTAGAAAGTATCAGACTCGAATCGAGTTACGGGACAACAGCAATATACACAACGGGAAAAGAAAAGTACGGATCTGGATCAAACTCGGCTCATAATATCACTACGGTAGTCAATAGGGGTAGGGAGACCCGCGTGAGAAAGCATAATAAAGGAAATCAATTGCATATAGCTCAAGAGAGTAGAGAGGGAGGAGAGAAAACAAATGAGTTCGCTTATTCCATTTTACATCTCAACCTGTTTCATGGGAGAAAGAAAGATAAAAACATCAAGGCCCTGTTTAAACGAATTAGTGCCATAGACGTAGACTAGCTTCCAGGTTCGCCATTGACACAGATAAAGATTAGCGGGAATTTTCGTAATCGTCGTCTTGTTTCATCCATTCTCGTTATTTCGTTGCCCAGACGCCACAGATGCATCAAATCCCGGTTTTGGCAACAAGGAGAAAGAGGAGAGAAGTGACGCTTTCCTACTGAGTATTCGTCTGGAAGTTCTTAGGTCGCCTAGCAGAGGGGATTTAGTAAACTGGACAAATCGAAGACACAAGGACAGTAGAACCTACTTGAATAGTAGGATGTGTGGCTCCGGAGCATGGATCTCGTAATGCTGCCATCCCAAACTCTGAGTTATCCCAAGTCCTCTCCATTCCTCCTCATGGAGAATCTTGAGAGTTCCTGTCTCTGTGTCGAAATAATCTTTGGGAATTTGTTTCAGCATTTGCTTTGGTAGCATAACGTGCCTATAATCGCAGAGCAGTTAGAACGATCCGGGCGCGCTATTTGCACGGGAGGGATTTTGTTGATCGCATGAGTTCCAGGGGTAGCTACCTATACTCATATTGTTTATCGGAGTACCTAAACGCCAGGGGGAGGGGAGGTTAGACGATGGCACTTGTGTAGGAGGAACTGCGGACTCACCGATCGGAGTAGTGAATAAGGTCAACGAATTCCTCTAAGCGGTCCCTCTCCTTGTCGGTCAACAAACGTGGGCGACGTTGACGGGCGGAAGTCTTCTCCATAGCTCTATTCCGGGGATATGGAAATATTAGGGAGAGAAGGGGGGGAAAGATTGTCGCTCGGAAACTGCTGTGTTTGATGGGTATGAGTGCGGGGGAGCGGCGAAACGGTGAGATTAGGGGGGTGTGAAGGGGCGGGAGGAGGATAACAGAAAGGAAGCGAGAATAGGGAGGGGTACAGTATTTGGGAAGAGGGACGGACCGAGACGCGTTGGTGTGATCCTAGGGTAGGCTTACCTTTGAAGAAAAGTTTGCTTAGGGCGAGTCCGCGTGTTGCTGTGTGGTACAGATTCTCTACAGCACCGTATCGGCAGTCTGAACACTACCGGTAGGGCAGGGCAGATAATGTGCTGCGAGAAAAGTGATTGTATCCGTCAAGCTTGTGGTTGCTGTTGATCAGGGTTCGAAGCACCAGTACCGTACTGGAATGATGGATTGGATTGGAATCACCAGTGAAATTGAAAAAAAAATAAGAAATGGGGTGGCAGGCCGTGATATTACTGTAGGAGGGGGTATCGTGGTCCGCTGGTCTCACCCGCGTATGAAAATGATACAGAGGCAAGCAATACTGGTATGATCTTCGGAGGGAATATGGATGAGGTGAGAGACAAGTACGAGTAGCGGAGAAGAGGGGAGAAGGGTGCGGTACTGGTATGGTAGACTACCGGTGCCGGTATCATACCATACCGGCACTGTAGGATACCAGGAGATTCTCGTTAATTACTGGCGCTGCAGCAAGAGATGCCTGGGCGCCTGCAGACAGGGCAGCAGCAGCAGCGGAGACCTGGGGCAATTAAAATGTAATGGCATATCATACCAGTAGCGTAGCAGCTCTTTGTTTATTTTGTTCTGAGGAACACCATCGAAAGACGGTAACCAAATTTATTGGCCTGCGACCTGAGCCCAAGCACAACAAAGGGAAAACCATGAGCTGTATGATATATTGTGTGGGTTTTTTATGTGGCTTGTTCGGCACCCTAATTGTGGCTGGTAACCTTGACAATAACATTGTTATTTTCAGCCTTGGCGCCTTTCGCCCAAAAATCTGGAGTCTTGGTGAATCACGCCGAGAGCGGCACTGTGGCTTTTCCCTGTCAAAGCGACCACGATACGATCTCACCACCAGGGAAAACCAAAACGGAGAGCCATACGGACTGTCGAATACCCTCGACTTCCAACCATAATTCCTTGGTAAATTATCGCAGTTTTTACACTCTCTCACCCCTCTCCAGAGCTTGGCCGTCATTGCCATTTTTTCTCCCCATCATAGCTTGCTCATCACAAGTCATTACTGCTGTAAAAAAAAAGAAAACGAAAAGGAAAAAGAAAAAAGAAAAGAAAAAAAGCGCGCCTCACCAACCTTCTTCCAGTCGCGAATTTTCGGTCGCGTTTCTTCCTTGATATATATAACCCGACGAAACCTCGAACCACAGGATACCTTGTGAGATGGATAAGCGCAAGGTTTCGCAGGCATCGCCAACGCCGGATAGCGACGATCGAGCTCGGAAACGGCGCAAGCAATCGGTAAGTTTTCTCAACTCCATGCCTCCAGGGGATTCCCCATTTTTTGGTGGGGTTCCCTCTTGAACATGCAGAGCACTTTCGTTCGGGACTTGGGAGACGCGAAGGAAGCGGAAGCTGCTCCTTTCTTTCCCCCGCGCCTTTCGCTTGTTTAGATCCCTGGGCGAAGCTCAACTTGTGCTCGACCTTTATTTTGACTAACGAATGCTCCACCGTCCGATGCTTAGGGCTTAAATACTCCTGCCGCCGTCGCTCAAGCTCTATTTGACACTGTATGGAACCATAAGGAGAGGTACCATCCCGCACTATCGATCATTCACCCTTAGCTCTTCACCCTTTCTTAGACAATGCCCTCCTCCCCCTTTATCATCCCCACCTTACCCCCCCCCGCACCCTTCAAACAGATCTTATAGCCACTCTCCCCATTCCAATAAAATTTTTAGCCCTTTCTAATGCTTTCCTGTGCTTTATCTAACGGATCAGGAATCGCTTTATTCGTCAGCACTTCGAGGTGCTAGTGCCCCAGGTAGGCTCCTCGCTTCTCCGCCATAACTCTAGCCAATGGGTTAATATTAACCAACCCAAAAGGATGACTATCCCGATTATTACCAAAAAGTCACGGAGCCCATCTCCTTGGCAGAAATACAGGTACGTAAACGACCCCCAGCCAGCATCTTCCTTTCCCAACTCCCCATACTTACTATTTGATGCAATAGGCCAAGATCCATAGGAATGAATATGCTTCCTTAGCAGACGCTGAGGCAGATTTCCTATTGATGTGTCAGAATGCTGCTGGATATAACAAACCCAAGAGTCAGGTCCATAGCGATTCTATGAGAATCAGAAATGTTGTAGAGGGGTTTATTGCCGAGCAGTCTAATCGGCATGTCAAGAAGGAAGACGAAACTGCTCACGCAAACCACGGCAGACAGACCTCGGGTAGGAACGCAAAAAGTGATCTGGCGGCTTTACAACAGGCGCAAAATGAGATTATTGATGAGTTGCTGACTTTTACCGATGAAAAGTGAGTATTAGTGCGGGATTTCCCCTTCTAAAATCCCTACCTTTTTATCCCCCCTTTATTCTCTGCTTTAGGACCCAATCTTTTGCTTCCTAAAGGATGAGTGGCCCTGTTTATATTGTTTGTTGCACAATTGTTTTCTCACTGAGTTCCCTTTCACGAACTTGCTAACATTACCTTTTTGTTCTCGTTTTCTAGGGGAGAGTCGGTTGCACATTTCTTCATTAACCTGCCAAGCAAAAAGCTTCATGGTGAATATTTTCGGGTAATCAAGCAACCGATTTCGCTCAACCTCATTAAAAAGAGGATAGCCCTTGGGGAATACCCTACATGGGCTGAGTTCGAGTCAGCGGTCCAGTTGATTCGTACGAATGCCGAAGAGTATAATGATGAGCGGAGTAGCATTGTGGAAGATGTCCGTAAATTATACGTATGTACACAATTCCACATTCGTGCCAGCATAGAGGCTAATGCCTTTTCCGCCCGTTGTTAGGCCCAATTCCACAAGCTTCTAGGTGAGGCGAAAGCAAAGGTTGGGAATATGGAAAGTGGCGGAAGTGGTATCAGATTGCGTCTTAATGTACACCAAACACAATCACCCCCACAAGAGCCAGCTCCTACTCCTCGAGGGCCGAGGATCAAACTCAATATCGGAAGCCGCCGGGAATCTGCGGTGGGTAGTCCTTCTGTTACTTCACAATCCTCACCCCCGCCTTCGCAACGCGCACCGCGAGTCCCCAAGAAGCCTCCTGTCAATGGCCTGCGCACGACACGTGCGGTACCAGTTGATGGGCCATCTCCAAGTCTTGTGTCCCCAGCTATCGTACAGACCAATGGCGCACGACCTGTCCGGGGTAGATCCAATGATCCCCCCAGTAAGCCTCCCCAGGGGTCAAAAAAGGAACCTACTCCCCCTACACCAATAACATTGCTCCCTCCACAAGCTGCCCCGCGTGATCAGAAGGATCTATTAGTGCTTCCGGCTTCCCAATCACCAAAGCCGGGTGCCGGGAATATGACTCCTTCAACTCAAAGCGGGAGATCTAGAAGTCCCACAAATGATTCGATAACCCTACGGGCTAGGTCCAACCCTCGAACTCCGCAGCCCCAGGCATGTTCACCGGCCCCAAATTTAGCAATGCCTCCTCCTCCACAACGGCATAGTGCTACTCCTGTGCCAAATGGACATTCCCCTGCCCCTCAGCTCAATGCTTCCACATCTGTACCTCCGGCTTTGCCACAACCAAAGCCTAATGCAGGGCCCGAGGAGCCAAGATACCGTCCTGACGGCAAAGGTATTCAACCTCGATTGCATATACGGTCTCTGGATATTGGACTGACGTGCTATCCTTAGATGCTAGTGCTGCTATAATAAGTAGCGTACGTCTCGCTGCCGCCTTGAATGGCATCGATAGCAAGTTCAGTCAGGAGCTCTTGCCTGACGATCGAAAATTGATGACACAATTTTCTATTCATCTTCCTCCGGAAGCCGGGGTCGTAGTCTTTACTCCCGTTTTGTCGACTACAAATCTGCACAATAGGGCATACAAGCTAACTGTGGAGCTCAGAGTGAACAACAACATTCCAAGACTCCTAAACCCTAACCCCAGCCTGCAGAAAAAGAGAGAAGAGCCCCCTTATGAGTTCCGCCCCAGTCCCGGGAGCGTTAGCACCCTGGAATGCACGCTCGTAACCACCGCCCAACGTCCCACCGTAAATGGCACTAGTAACGGTGTTAACGGGACGACTAATGGCATCGTCCACGGCGCAAATGGAACGTTTGGAAATTGGGAGATGGAGAGGTTTAGAATATTTTTCTCCTTCTTACCTGCCTAGATTTCATTTCCCTTCAAATCTCCTAATTTCCAATATTATTCTCTTCTTTCCTCACTAGGACTCGCTCCTCTCTAGCTTGCCCTAGCGTTCCCTTGGCAGGGGCGGCGACCTTGTGACACTTACTTTCTATTGTTATAGGCACTAGGTGCCACTAATTTCCGATCTCCGGTTTACTCGGGGCCCTGGGTATCCTTTCCAAACGTTATACTCTTAGAGGTCGTGTTTTTTTCCATGTTTTTTTCCATGTTTTTTTCCATGTTTTTTTTTTCATTTCCCTCTTATCCCCCCGTCTGCAGAGGCAGACGGATTCTTCATGTCTTATCACTCGGCGGTCTCTATTTATTTATTTTTATCCTTTATTATTATTTTGTGGGGGTAACGTGGCTGGGCTGTGTTCTGTGCAATCGGTTGAATGGGGGATAAAGTATATGGTAGGTAGTCTGGGTAGGTGGGTATAGGCGGTAGTTGTGCTTATTGAACGAACAAAGTATGTTTCTGAAATATAGCTTGAACTGTGGAAATTCGCGGTGTGGGGTTGATGTGATGGTAATGACCGGTGACTTGGGACACATTCATAGTACATACGAGCTACGCAAAACTTGGAAGACAGGGTCCTCTATAAAAATAAAAATATCCGTTGGTACACAAAATATCCGAGGGTCAAGCGGAATGGTGCACAGCTCTCGCTTGCGCAGTTATACCAATGCATCAAGCCCAGCCTGCTCAATTTGCGATACCCAACGAAACCCTCAGATACCGCGACCAACCAGCAGTTTTACGAGTACACAACTATCGGCCGAAGCTCATTCGTTGGGCACCGAAGTCTGCAGCCTATTATACCTTTCGCAGCGGGCGGCAGCGGGGGCGGTGACGATGGGGTTTGCTGAGCAAAGGCGCATTACGGAGGTGAGGGTGATGCCTAGTAGGGGCTGGGCAGTGCAAGCCCCCGCATGGGATCACATGTGGATCGTGATAGAGGTGCTACCCGATGCACTATCAACTTTTGCTCTGGCCGTCCAGAGCTGGCTACATTATCTAACTAGCTACAAGTCCTGGCATGAATGGACCGAACACCGCCGGGGAGCTGGAAGTCCTTTGCCAAGGAGCCCTATGGTGTTCGGTCCATTCATGCCAGGGACTTGTATATGCACCTCCACCCCCCCCTGCCCTTGCCCAGAGTATGGCTTTCAGGGCTCGGTTTGGGGGTTTGGGTATATTGTAAGTGTTGGCTGGCTAGCGGTATATTTGGGGAGGGTTTGTAGGAGGGATACGGAGAACGGGGGGGAGGGCCGTGGTGAGTCTCTTGTTGGGGAATAACTTGATGGGTGTATTTTTGTGGAGGCTGGGATTGGTTTAGCTGTAGTGCTGGGAGGTGTATTTGTGGTAGGGCTTGGGGGGGGTAGTTTCTGTGGTTAAGTGCCAAGATGTGGGGGATGTCGGAGGGCCGCGGTGGGTTGGGAGTTGTTTTAGGGATTAGAACCTGTGGCCACTTGCATGATGTCCGAGTAACTTATGGTATTTTGCTGATGTCAAAGTTGACACTGCTGGGGGCATAAATTGTTCCCCTCAACGGTGCTTGTGGTATCATAACCAAATTGTCCAGGATTTGGTTTCTCACTCTGATTTTTTACTCTATAGTAGGGTTAGCTAAATGGGCTGGTGGTGAAATAATAGTACGGTGCCTAGTTAGGACTTTGGCGGCCGTGACACCTGAGAAATATGGCTCTGATAGGATCTCTTTTTCCACTTGCCCTAGCTAGTCTTAGAGATATAGTATAATTGATGGGTGAGGCACCTTGGTCTCCGGTTCGGTACATACCTTTGTCGAGAAAATGGTTACCGCAACCATCGCTCATCAAGAGCCTAGGGAGAAAGTATGATACGGTAACTTCCCACTCTTTTGCGGTTGGTCCCTGGGATGCCACCAGCCACTAAAGCAATAAACGCGTCACATTAATCACGTGATGATTATCGCGTGGAGCGATGACGAGCGATCATCTGCGTTGCGCCAGCCGCGTCTTCCCACCCACGGGAATCCCACCAAACCACACACGTTGCCACCAAATTGAACACCCATTACGCAAACCCCGGCCGCCCCATCTTTATCGCGAACCCTCTACCCGGCAACGGACCTACATAGGCGAGAGCAAACACCATCCACGAAAAAAAAAGCGGTGGGGGGAAATCCAACATGGGAATCCAACCCCTCCCCGCCACCGCCGTCCGAGCTCTCGGCTCGGGCCAGGTACTAGTAGACCCGGCCTCACTAATAAAAGAACTCCTCGATAACTCGCTCGACGCCTCCGCGACCACGATCTCCATCGAAGTTTCCCAGAACACCCTCGACATCCTCCAGGTCAAGGACAATGGCCACGGCATCCCCCCCGAGGATCGCGAGTTCATGGCGGTGCGGTACTGTACGAGCAAGATCAGAGGTTATGAAGACATCCAGGACTGCCGCAGTCTGGGGTTCCGGGGGGAGGCGCTGGCCAGTGCTGCCGAATTGGCGGGCGGATTGGTCATCACTACTATGGTTGAGGGGGAGAAGGTTGCTATGGCTTGTACTTGTGATCGGGTGGGCAGGGTTACCGCGAAGAAGCCAGTTGGGGCTATGAAGGGGACTACTGTTCGGGTCACGGACTTTTTTAAGTTTTTGCCTGTAAGACGGGAGGTACTGTTGTCTTTGCTGTTGCCATTGGCGGAAGGGTTTGGGGAAAGATAGCACTAGGCTAATTGTAGTGTGGTGGGGCAGAGCGCGATGAAGGCTGCGCAAAAGAACTTATCCAAAGTGAGGACTTTGTTGCAAAGGTATTACCTTTCACACCCCACTTGCCGGTTCTCGTTAAGGATACTGGCGCCGCCGCAGAAAAGCAAGGCGGCGGGTGGGCAGAGCGAGGATATCGTTTATGCACCGAGTAAGTCAGTTTCGGAGGCGGTTATGAAAGCTGTTGGAAAAGAGGTTGTCGTTGCTTGTCAGTGGATAAATACCGAGCCTGAAGAGGCCACAGACGGAGGTTCCGAAGGGCAGAGAATTGGCATAGAAGCCTTTATGCCAAAGCCCGATTCGGATCCGGCAATCATCTGCAGGAAGCCACAGTGTACGAATTTTGTTTTTGTGGACAGTCGGCCGGTATCATGCGCTCGCGGTACTCTGAAGCAGATCTTGTCTTTGTACAAATCTTACCTTAAATCTGCATCTTCATCTAATTCTACTATATCCGATCCTTTCCTCTATCTCAACCTACGTTGCCCTCCCGGGACCTACGATCCGAATATTGAACCAGCAAAGGATGATGTCATGTTCTTTCACGCGGACCGGGTCATCGAATCTGTAGAGGTGATTTTGGGGGGCTTATATGGAGAGCTAAAGAGTAAGGCTGGTGCTAGTGGATCTGGAGGGAAGGCGGGAAAGAGCGCAGAGATAATGACGAGTGGATTCGAGCTTTTGCTTGCTAGAAAGAGAGACCCGAAGCCCGGCACGGTTAAACCCCCAAGAGTTCCTGAAATAGATGAGGATGAGGAAGAAATGGCAGCACAGCAATTGGACATGGTAATGGAACTTGATGAGGATCCCGGGGCGGGGCTCGCGCGTACCAGCCCAGGCAAAGCGCTGCCCGTCCAGGCGCGGGAAGAGAGCCCTCATAAGCCACGCAATAGGGATAGCAGCGTGCGACCCCCAATGTTTTCTATAGCGGATGCGCCCTCTCTGGGATCAGTGTGCCCTGGGGAGTCCAATCGAGAATCTGTCCCTCCAGTTGCCCCACCCACTCGGACGGTTCAAACGCCCAAAAGGAGGCCGACAAATTGGGGCTTTAATATGTCTTCGGGATACGACGAAGACGAGGATGATCTAGCTTTGGAAGCAGCGGAAGAACAGATCCTAAGCGAGCTTGCTGAGGAGCAGGCCGACGAGGCAGCTGGCAGAGATATTGCCATCTCGAACCCCTGGACCACCGCAAAGATGAACTCTCCTGCATCAAGATCTAACCTGCCATCCTCGTCAGCGCCAGGCCTTATCGTGACCAAGCGCACCTTTCGTCCTGCGACTGTGATTGACCCACCGCACAACCTTAGGTCATCCCCTCAAATTGGTTCTTCACCTTCCCTTCATTACTCTGTGACTCCTGCATCGTCCACACGGCGGATGATCCCGATATTCCCGACTCCTAGTGCCTCCTCGCCGCCACCTCCTCAAGGAAATGCAGAAGTCATGCAGGGCTGGCTTCAGAAAGCGCCGCAACAGAGTCTACAAAATACCGCGCCATCAGTACCGCACAGAGGGCCAATGAACAAAGACTACGACGAAGACATAGATGACGAGGGTGAGGAGCCGCAGAGAGGGGGGTATCAAAAACCATCCTCGAGAAGCGTGCCGAGGATTGCTCAGGACCAACAGCCCAAGCGGCGGAGATTAAACGAGGGAGATTTCGGTTACGACGAGCCGCCGCCAGGATATGATGATGATCCGGACTTTGTGCGGACCCAACCTTCAAAGTCGCCGCACAAGAATAGGTTTCTGAAAGCGGCGGCTGCGCTGTCGAGTCGGGTCGATCAGGAGCCCGATCCTGAACCTGTAGAACCGGAACCACAGCACAGAAAAACCCCTCCTCCTCCCCCTCCTGCCCTTCAACGTCAACAGCCCAAAAAGCCCAAACTGACCTCCCTCGACGCCACACCGCCCAAAGCTAGCCAAACGACCAACCTAACGAAACTCACTACCTGCCCCATCGCTCAACTCCGTGCCAACTTCTCCCATATCCGAATCTCAGATACATACAACCGCCTCATCTCCATCGAGGACAACAGTGGTAAACGATCAATCCCCCCGAAAGCCACGCAGGGTAATGTCGGCATATTCTTTGAAATCGACAATGTGCCAAGCGACCCGCATAATCGCCAAGTCCAGCAGCGCGAGAAGGCGATCACGTTCGACGTGAAGCACTGGATGGACAGGCTGGCTGAGGAGCGGGGCGTGGAGACGGAGCCATTCTGGCTCGAGTTCGATTCTGAGTACGGGCCGGAGGGGGAAAGGTCTATTTGGGTGTTTAGGGAAGGGGATAGTGATGGGGAGGATATGGGGGATATGGAGGATGAGGATGAGGATGAGGATGAGGAGTATTAGGGGGTGTGGAGGTGCTTGTTGGCTTGCCTTGGTTTGGTGGCACTTTTTTTCTTTTTCTTTTGCGGGCTGGTGTTTGATAAGTTTGCTGTTCGAAAATATGATAATAAGTTAGTTGAGATGGGATGGGAGGATTTAGCGGGACTCCAGGCGCTGGCTGAGATTTATGGCGATGTTGCAATGGACTCATTACTCGCACATTACTCTGCTCTACTTTCTTGGTTGTCATTCTCTCCTCTGCCTGGCGGAACGAATGCTGTACTACCGAATTGTGGTTTCTGGTCACAGACGCTCACTCGATGAACAGCTATTTCGGAAGTCGTGACTTACCCTATACTCAAAAAGCCTTCTACCTATGATACATGTCTAACTACTACTAGATACTTGTGGCGCTCGACTTGAAAGTCTAAAGCGACACCCTAGGGAGGATTATCATAATCTAGGGATAGTGCTCCCCTGTTACACATTCGCATCATTTCAAGTCTCCCGGCTTAGGAGCCTTTGGACGTATGGTTCCGGAAGACTAGACTCTACACCAATATTCAGACAAAAAGTGTGACAATATTGCTGCGACGCCAAGTGTAACACCTCAGAAGCATGCTGCCCTGATACCTAAATTCTCCAACCCCAACTAGTAAATTCACAAACCATAATGCTTATCATATCATACCGAGAACTTGTTAATTTGTGAACTCAAAACAATTACTTAGAATACAATTACTGAGATCAATTATGTTGATCTTTAAAAATTCAAGCTTCTCTAATATCTTCTGCTATATGAACCTCTAGTATTCTTGTAATTATCATACTTGTAAATTTACTAGTTGGGGTTGCAGAATTTAGTAGGTATTAGGGCAGCATGCTTCGGAGGTGTTACGCTTGGCGTCGCAGCAATATTGTCACACTTTTTGTCTGAAAATTGGTGCAGAGTTTAGTTCTCCCGGAACCATACTACTGTCTGTGTTTTGCCTCCTATTACTTATCTATTACCTACTTCTCGTCTGAAACAGCCTTCACTTTAACAAATTTTCCCCGCCAGAAAATACTCACAAATTGTGGATTCCATTATGATATTCCCGGTAACAGCCTGGCTAGTTTTTTTTCTTTCATTCTGCATTTTTTCTTCCTTTCCTTCCACCAGTGTGTGAATATAGGAGCTAAATTTGGATGGTACTTGATGCTGGGCAGTCTGACACCATGGCCTCGGCAAACTTACCTCCCCCAGGTTTCCAAGTCCAATTTATTGCACCTCGCTAGCAATGAATAATTCCCCAAGGAGATAAAAGAATAACGAGCCCCTCGGGGCAGGTACGTACTCGTAGAGGAGCCCGAGGGCATAAGGTTTGGCTACAAAATCTCAGGTGTTGGACTTTTGTCTGTGCTCTCTGCGGACACGTGGTGGTGGTCCTGAAGAAGGATGTGGTGTGGAGGTAAGGAGGGTTCTGGGCGTTGGTTGACCCGACTGGTTATGATTGGTCTCAGAGCCTGCAAGGGGGCAACGCTTCACCAAATTTGTCAACCTCACTGGAGATCTCTAGTACAGTGTGGGTGAGCTATGATCGCTAAAAGTCAAACTGACTATGCTTATGTTGTGTGCCGGTAACTTATCTGGCAACCTCCGGCTATCTATCTATCTCAATGGAACGTTCGTGCTCCCTCACGTGTGGCCTGATGGCACAATTTCCCCTTGTTCCACTGGTATTGCTGTTGCCCCGATTCCACAGGACATGGGAATAGAGTGGAGAAAGCAAGCTGTTATTGATATGTACCTATTTTTCCTTTCGGGATAGTTTTCTTCCCCATGCTGGGGTTATGCTGTTTAGCTGTTGTGGGGCATTCGGTCCCTCCTCATTCCATGGAGAATCGATATGCAGAGGTGGTGTTAGACTTTCTGTGCATTGTGTCCTTGGCGAGAAGCTATTAAAGCTTATCAATGCACCTGAATAGGCGGGTGGACGTACTCCGTAAGTAAGCCCCATCATAAGCACTAGGGTTGGATTAAGGATAGCTTGGGAGCGAAGGCTCCTATGCTATGCTCATCTTGGATGTAGTTCCCTTTCTATCTATTTATCTCCCAATACAATACACACCTTGCTTAATAACCAGCGACGCTTTTTTTCCCCAGAATCGAGTAGGGTACTCTCCGCGGCACCCCTCAGACCAACGGTCTTTCCCTTAAATAAGAAAACGTGGACACGCCACTAGTGCTACAGCGGGGCTAACACGTGGAGTGCAATGCAACGGCATGTGGAGCTCAGACCTCGAGTGATAAAATTTGCATTACTCCGAAGCAACCTCCAAAGCGTAGATAAAGAAATCGTAAAAAGAAAGGATCCACTCTAATGAGCAACCCCACTAGAAACCTTAGATAGTATCGCGTGAGATCTTTCCTATTGGGCAATATAGTTTCCCCAACTTTTGCTGGAAGTGGGTGGTGCAGTGCGGCAGTTTCTCAGAGCAGGACATACCTTTCACTCGGTCAAGGGCATTCTTGGGCGGGTTCTGGTGGGGGTTTGAGTTTCGCTGAGGCTATCATGGTGTTGAGAGAGGCTTGTGCATTTTGTCGTGGACCGTTTATGCCTGCCTTTTTTGGGGGCATTAGTGGGTTCGAGAGGGGGCCGATGGCGAAATGGTGGCTTGATGGCAAATGTTCGCACTTAGCTCCTCCGTACTAAAGAGTCTATAGTGCATTCAGGATTTGTAGTTGCTGTACAGATTCAGGGAGGCGTTTTATTTATTTATTTTATTTTAATGGTTCTTGCCTTGATTTTCTCTTTCTCCTCTGCTACCCTGCCGATCATGGACCTTGCCCCTAGGCGGCACGACATAGAGTCGGATTCCACCACTTCGTAACGGGACTGACTTTCCCTATAACTTTACTGACGCAAGCTAAAGCCTTTAACCTCTATGCCCCTAGAGACTAGGATATGTTGTTTTCCCATCCTAAAGTACTTTGAGCTCTCTGGCTCCAGCTTAGCGCGGGGTTGACAGCGAGGTCTTAGCACCTTAGCCACTGGGCTCCCTATCATACATGTTTTCAAGTAATTTTTACCGTGGGAACTAATCCTTACACTGCCACCGGGCAGGTTTGACCTTTTTTCCCTCTTTCTTTTTGGCTTGGAGTTACGGATAGTGATATTGTGTTATCAAATCTTGGATTGATTGTAGTGGAAGATACATCCTTAAAAAGAGATAAATTGTGAGCATTGATCACTAATAGCTAACTGTAGGCTTTGTGCGTAAAGGAATAACCGTAGTGGGGAAATTAGTGATGAAAGATGATAGGTTTGGACGTGAGCGGGATGGGATTTGGCGGGTCACGGATAACAGATATGAGGCCGAAGATTATTAGGCATCCACTACTCGTAATGTCCTGACGTTTGTGAACACAACTGCTATTGCATGATGCCAAGATCAGGGCAAAAAAGCTGAATTTTGGCGGTATGCAATAGCAGTTGTGTTCACAAACGTCA
>Ga0307509_10000428_pt1 | contig 70665 bp, 106 predicted proteins | sample 10_EM_MG_FD_202245 | JGI IMG/M metagenome (GOLD analysis project Ga0307509, IMG submission 202245) | Populus trichocarpa ectomycorrhiza microbial communities from riparian zone in the Pacific Northwest, United States - 10_EM | ecosystem: Host-associated > Plants > Roots > Unclassified | place...
ATTAAGGTACAAAGACAGCATGCATCTTTAACGATATGGCCGACAAAAACCCTGCCCTCCTCACCCCAAGAAACATCCAAACCCCCAAGTCCCTCTGGTATGAGACCAACCGCACATCTCGCCTATCACCCAACCAAATCCCACGAACATACTCGTACATACGAAGGAAGTAGAAAGGAAAGAAACAAGCAGGAAGGAGAGGAGAACCCTTAGTGACATCTGCGGAAACCATAAGGTGAACAAAAGAAATTTATGAACCCCTGACAAAGGAAAATTACGTCTGATAATTGACGTGTATCAGCCTGAGCTAGGAAATGAATGTATGGACCCGCGCGCCGGAGCGGTGCCGGGGGACTGAGCGGTGCCCGATGGCAGAAGAGGTTAGTGTATGGTAGCGACTCTGGGGAGAGGTCGCCGGAGGGTGTGCCAAAGCGGCATTAGCGACGTCCAGAAGGACCGGCGTAACCGAGGCGGGTTTTTGTATAGCGACCGAAGATCGACCGCGGAAAAGAGGCAGTAAGGTGCCAGCGGGGAAGTGGGTGTAGCTGTAACCGAGCAACGGGACGAAGACCAAGAAGGTGGAGGAAGGGGGGGATGGGAGGAGGAAGGACATCCGAACACTTGAGACGACCGACTAGAGTGACCGCGGCCGATGCTTTTCCGAATGCGAAGCGAAGATGAGGTGCTGAAGTTACTAACCGAAGTGTTCCCCGACAGGACCACACAATCGAGACGGAAAGGTACTTCGCAAAGGGCTTGGAAAGCTCAGCGCCGACCGTCAGCGAAGAGGACAGAATGCCGACCGTGCAAAACCTAAGTGAGGTGCAAAGGAAGTGCGGGGTAAAGGGGAGAACTGAACTTCATGAGCTGGAGTCAACGATGAACAGGAACAAGAACCCTATGGAGGAGGGGGTAGACCCCAGAGGGAGTGGAGGGGATGTAGCATCGCTCCCCTAGGCAGAAGCCATCAAGGGGGTGGAGAGGGGGTGGTGGTGGAATCCCACGATGATTTCCCTGGTGTTGAGATTTCAATCGCCGGAGGTGTAGGGGAGATGGTTCGTGGTCTAACTACTGTGACCGAGTCTCTCCTTATACAGACTCTTCATGCCAACAACCCTAACCCTGGTGACTGATAACTCGAGCCACACGGTCCTATGACTCACAACGAGTCATTCCCGAAATCGATCACATGACTCCAATGAGTTACTGCGCAACATACCGTAAACCAATCATATCACATAAATCACGTCAGGTGTGCAACGTGCGTTACCTGAGTCAAACTCGTGACTCATAATTTGAGTCACACGTGAAAGTCATTACATCATCATGACTCACAATCATGAGTCATAGAAACATCAACCAATCATAATTGAACAATGACACGCCTGTGCGACTCATGTGAGAACTCTAAGTCAATCGACTTCATAGCATGAAACATAAACATAGTTTATGACTAGTAACTAATACTCATGTCAAATCTGCCTTGCTTAGTCATGATTTGTGACATTAGCTAAATCATGTTAGCTATGCAAAGTATCAAATGAGACGTTATTTGTTAATTAGATGACTTAAAAAGATCATTGCCGTCTTTCTTATCTCTATCTTTCTCCAACCTAACTTGGTAGCTGCCTTTACCCAATTGCCCTCCAGAAGTGTATCATTTTCAGCTGGCTTCACAGAGAGAATAACAAACCATGTGTGATACTGGCTCATATTTGCAGCATTCTCAAAGACTATCCTTTTGTCACCATGGAAGAAATTGCTTTTTGTTGATTGTGAGGTGACTGGGACGCCAATATTGGACACCGGAAGGTCTAGATTAACTATTCTCCATCCAGAAGGTGACTGCAAAGTTCGCTCCTCTTCAGGAATATAGAGTGAGAGGTGTGATGAATTGGCTTTGAGATGGCCTGAATATAATTGTGCTGCCCGCCCTTGAGATGCTTATCCCTCAGAATGTCAATTCAGAGCCGGTGATAGGGAGTTCTCTATAGTCTTCCTTACAAGCATCTTATTGTAAAATTGGTAGATTCACTTACAAATCTCAACCAGCTCCTTACTCGAGGCACCCCTTCATGAAGAATGAATTCCAAAGGATGTTTTCTGGCCGTTTGGGGACGTCTGTGAATATCCTGATCGTCAAATTCTGTAAGTTCCTCTTCTTCAATAAATGAATTAACTACTTGTTGTGTCTCTGGTACAGGCCTTCCAACCTCTAGGTAGGATACAGAAGATCTCAATGATGATGCCTAAGCTCAGGAGACTGCTGTTACTGAGGTCAAGAATATTGTATTTAAGGCTTTAGGGAGCTCGTGTTGGCGTTCCAAAGGCTTGCCTCACGTATACTGGTATTTCCAGCCATGGTTGCCTGTGAATAGGAAGTACCTGTAGGGCGCTTGAGGAATAGTTTGTATACGTGAAAGCTGTTCAAAAGGATAAATAAACTCCCAGCGTCATATTGGGGAAGAAAGAGCTTTATGTTAGGTTGTGGATTTGCTTGGACCCAAGGTCTATGTAAATCATGGGTATGTACACTCGCGTCTAATAATTTTCCGTACCCCTGCGTGGGAACAGTCCAAATCACGATCACCTCAACAACCCTGCACAACCATGGCCCCACCACATGCCCGCCATGCCAGAGAAGAAGAAATCAAGAAATATATGCCCTGTATAAACATACAGATATGGGGTATAATAAAATTTCCAAGCTTATCAAGCTCTCCAAGTCAACTGTTTCCACAGTGATAAAAAAGACTGAAAATCATAATGGCAACACCCATGATGCTCCCAGAGCTGGCAGACCAACTAAGATAACTGATGTTAAAAGGGAGATCATACTTGATATTATTGATGCTGAGCCTCATTTAGCACTAAGGGATATTACCCAAAAGCCTAATGTTGGTCTCGGAAAAGATACTATCAATAAGATCTCTGGGGAAGCTGGTTTTAACCTCAAAATACCAAGAAAAAAGCCTTTTTGAAGGAAAGGACAAAAGGAGAAGAGGAAGGAGTTTGCTAGGCAGAGGAGGAATTGGACAAGAGCTTGGAAGTGGGTAGTTTTTGTTGATGAAGCCACTATTGTGTATGATCCAAATCCTGTAGGAAGAAAGGTCAGACTTAAAGTGGGTGAGGAGCTGGAGGAAAAAAACTTGAAGCCAAGCTTTAAGTCAGGAAGGACTAATATTGGAGTCTCTGCTGCAATTATGCATGGAAGGAAGACAGAGTTAATTCTTGTGAGAAAGAGGAGGGAGGAGGAAAGGACCAGTAAATCAGACAGGCTTGGTCTGAATGCACATCAGTATGCTACTGAAATCCACCAGCCATACCTTATCCCCATCATAGAAGGGATAAATAGATCCCCAGGAACTATTCATATGGCTGCTGATAATGCATCATGGCATCATGGGTTGGAAAACAAAGAATTGCAGGAGGATTGTGGATATCAAAGACTGTCTTGGCCACCGAACTCCCCAGATCAGAATCCTATTGAGAATGCTTGGTCCCTTCTTAAAAAGGCACTTAAAAAGCGATTCTCCAGGTTGGAGAGCAGGCCTCATAGTGCTGCTGAATTATTTCATGCAGCTAAGGAGAAGTGGGAGCTTATTCCCCAAGAGACTATTGATGGGTGGATTAAAAGGATGCCTGAGAGACTTCAGGCTGTACTGGATGCAGATGGAAGCCATACAAAATGGTAAAATATTTAAAATATTCTATTGTATTTCTTCTACTATCTATTCTGTAATTGAGTTGTTGTCATCTTTTTCCAATTTTCAAGTTTTCATTTTGTTGTGGTTGTCTGATTGCACTGGGGGGTACAGAAACTTATTAGAAACAAGTGTACGCGGACCTGCCTATTCCTTTTTGACCTCCAAATATCTTAAAGACGATGTTCACAGTTAAATCTAGGCCAGCTAGAGATTGTGTATTCAGAATGGCCAGGACCGTATTTACTTGCTAGATTACTTGCCTGGATAGACATAACTTATACTTTCTAAAGGATTAGATTATAGAGAATGCAGCAAGATGAAGGATAAGAGTAACATCTAGTGTCTCAAAACCGCTCTGTTTCACCGCCTACTAATTCTTAAGAAAAGACTAGTAAAAAGATTGAAATCTAAGAGTACAGACTGAGATATAGGAAAGCCTTACAACAGCGCTTTCAGGATTAAGAAGAGTATTATCAAGCGCTAGAAATGAAAGCAAAAAAAAGCTAAGAAAGGCTGGAGAAACAAGAACTGCCCAATCGCTTGGAGAATAAGAAAGCAATATAGTGAAGCAGACAGCATTAGGAAAACAATTAGCAGATAGAGAGAGAAACCCAGCAGAACCAAAGAAGAAAGACTGTGAAAAAAAGAAAAAACTACCCAAAGGCGCAAAGAGGACGGAGCCCAGCACAAACAAGCCCGAGAAACCTCCTCAATTGAAAACTGATGAGAGCAAAACAAATCAAGAAAAACCCGTGAAACAAAAGAAAAACCACCGAAAACCTCCAAAGAACCAGCCCAGCATAAACAAGCCCTAAAGGAATCCCACCTCTATCTTCATCTAAGTGTAACGGGGGCACCCTATGAAGAGGTGAACTCTAAGGTCACCAAACACTCAAAGTAGAATGTCAAATGCTTAAACCTTAAGTACAGCTCCTAGTCAGAAGTGTTCGTGATATGCTGACTAAGTACCTCGCTAAATGCCACATCACCAAGTTGGTGTCAACGGTACTCGAGTACCTGAGGTGATCACAACCGGACAATCACACAAAAACCATAACACTGCCTTCTTTTTAATACTTTATCCTTTATAAATTTCCAATGGTTAACTGATCTGGATATTCAAATTGTGCATCAAAAAAAATAAAAGCGAAACCCCAAAACCTCTCAAAAAGAAATGACCAATGTAGAGAAAGGCATGGTCATCACCTTTTTCTACTGCCTCCGGAATATTGCACTTGTTGCCCAAACCATTGGACAGCCATGTAGCACAATTAAAAGCTTCCTTGCTTGTGCATATGAGCGTCAATTACTGGATAGAATGCCATGCCCTAGTCAGATTCCTGTTCTCAGCAAACGACAGCGTCACACAATTATCCGGGCAGCCAAATCCAACCGGAAAATGACCAGATCTGACTTCGGGAATAAATATGCTCCTGGCACATCACTTTCTACAGGTAACAAAAAGAAACCCGGCATTCTTGTACTACCTTGAGTGATAGATTATGATATCTAACACATTTGTCATGAAAGTGGAAAGAATACTCAGAGAAGCCAATGTCAAGAAATGGCTAGCCAAATCAAGACCGAAACTCTCACCTGAGCATGTTCCTAAATGATTAAAGTGGGCAATAGCTCATGAGGATTGGATAGCTGAGGATTTTGAGAAAGTTATCTGGAGTGATGAGTGCAGTATGGAAAAATCCAAGAATCCAAGACAGGAATGGGTTTTCAGAGAACCTGGAGAGAAGTGGCTAGCAGATTGTATTCAGCCAAAGGAGAAGGATAAGGGAATTTCGCTCATGGGTTTGGGGCTGCTTTTGGGCTAAGAGAAAAGGGCCTTTAGTTCCTATTACTCAAAATATCAACAAAACCAGGTATATCAGACGCTAGAGAAGGTATCTTTTCCATGTTATTGATCACATGTTTTCTTTTGGTATGCAGGATATTCTCATTCAACAAGACAATGCTCCGGTTCACAAGGCTTATAATGTTATGGATTGGTTGGAGAGAAATTCTATTGAAGTGGTGGAACACCCCCCTTACTCCCCTGATTTAAATCCTATTGAGCATGCATGGGTAGAGCTTAAAAAGCGATTGTACCAGCAGTATCCAAGGATTGCAGATACCTCAGGTGGAAAAGAAGCTGTTAAGAAGAGACTTGCAGAAGTATTGCCTTTGGTTTGAGAGACAATTCCTAAGGAATTTTTTGAAAAGTTGTGGAAATCAATGCCTGATAGAGTAGCTGCAGTTTTGGAGGCAAAGGGGAGCTACACAAGGTATTAGCTAGTATTCATAACTTTTATATTTATTTTTATTATTTCATTTATGTACAGTGTTAGTTGATCATGGACAATTCATCATTGTCTATTGCCCGTTGATCCAGCGCGCGCCCGTTGTGTTGTGTCAAGGCGCCGGCAACTCCGCTACCGGATAGTACTACGGCTGGGCCCTATGGCGCAACCGCCCTTAAACATGTCTCGGATCACGAATACTTCTGACTCGGGGCTGTAGATATCAGAATTAAGCCTTTGACATTCACCACTACGCTGACCTTGTGTGAGCACCCTGTCCTGTTCAGGGCTGTGCCCGGTCTAGCCTCTATCAGCAATTATCCTGCCAGAAGTATCGGACCTGTTCGGGTACGCTTAACTCCTTCAATAGGATATGTGTTTCTGCAATGCATCTCCAATACAGCCGGAGGTGGAACAACTCTTCCTATTGAAGTCATACCAGTGGCTCACTGTTATGACAACAACTGGTGTCAGTCCCTAGGTGGTGGACTGACTAGCCCAGTGGTAGTTTCGTCTATACAAGCTATGCAGTCTATTATTTAATCTACTCGACTACTAAATATGATAATCAGACATGCAAGCTTCTCTGGTGTGATGTAACAGATGGTTGGCTCAATAGGAGCTACCTATAGCCAGCCTCTCAGGACATACTCTACCGTGATGAGACATATAGCTCTAGAGTCCACTGACAACCCATAGTAATGCTACAAATAAAGGGGAGAAGGTTCCGGCAAGTTCCTTAGGTATTCTTCCGGAAAGCACCCTGGCCTTCTCTGACTACCTAAGTACCACTAGGAAGACTACCCTACTACCCGTAGGCTAAGATAGACTTCTTGATGCCCAAGGGACCATTTATTTGCAACCCCATATTTGGCGGTTACCCACACTCCCCTGATATATCCTGCGAACGACATTCGGTTGGTCGGACGGTGACGACCTATATCATGTTACGGCAGCTGCTCCCATGATCTCTTTTTCCTAGCAAATGAGCAACTACGCAGCCATCCGCCTATAACAGGCTGTTCCAACACTGGGGCCAGAGGGGGGTGTTAGTTAAACCCATCTAAGTTCAATAGCATCCTCGGGCCACCATTACTCAGGCATCGGACATCTCCCTCCAGATGTATGTGCCTTCATAAATATCTAAGAGCCAATTGAATGTGAGGCAATTGACCTCTAAGTTCTAGGATGACTTTACTGGTGAAGGTAGGGTAACCTGGACTCCTCAGTAGGGTAACTGGACACCATGGGCATAATGAGCCAATTCCCAAGGGAGGGTAACTTTGCCCTCTTATCCATTTAACCGCTTCAGAAGTCCTTCTATCAACACCTCATGTTGTCTGCGAGGCCCTTGTAACATTCCCATAGTTTTCTTGACTTTATCAGAACTTACTCACAAAAGGTTACCCTCCCTTATAGAGGACCCAAGGCTACTCAACTGTTCCCTAGGCCTTGCCCTATGTCAACCAGCTATTGGTATACTAAGGATACGAGACTCTACCACCTCTGGGTACCACATGGTATTCCATTTGGGCTAAGGTGATAGTCATTGTAGCTACCTATCGTAGGGTTATTAAACTACTCCCCTCTTTTCTTGGTCGTTCCTAAGACCTTCAACCTCGTCTTTTACTTCCACGATTTGGATTATCCATAACCCTATGGTTTCTATGTTTGGACGGGTATCTCTCATTAAACTGTTGCAATGCTTGCCTTGCAGTATCTTGTAATATCTTGAACGGTTCCCACGAATTCTGTTCTGGGCCGTACCCTTCCCATGCAACCATAAACTGTATAAACCGGTTAGGGGATTTTGACTTTGGATTTCCGTACCATCGGCTATCAACCACTTCCGCTCCAACATAGCTAGGCTCATTGTCTACAATGTCAGGTGTTGGTATTATCTTTTGAGGCCTGCCCACAGGATCCTCACGATAGAGTTCCAACTGACTGAGATGGAAGACAGGATGGATGTCCCATGTTCCTGGGCGCTCAATCTCATAAGCCCTAGAACCAACCTTGCGTTTGACAACAAAGGGTCTAAACATCTTGTTCTCTAGTTTCTCCATAGGTCTTTTCGTACAGAGGTTCTTGCGGTTTAGCATTACTCTATCTGCATTTTTATCTCTGCCGTGCATTTCATCTTCTAATGGGACATATTCCGGAGTGGGCTGTTCCTTTTGATCATGCCATTTCAGTTGTCTTTCCTGTGCCTGCTGTATTGTTTCTCGGATCTATTGCCAGGGGGCTATCCAAATCCTTCTCGACAAGCTCACTGTCTCTATGTATCGCTTTGTTATCTGACACTATCCCCGACCGTTGACTCTGTGGGGAAAATCCATAATTTATTTCAAAGAGACTTACCTTTGTGGATTCTGACATTGAAGTATTATATGCATGTTCTGCAAAGGGCAACAGCGATACCCAATCGTCTTGCTGATATGAACAATAGCTTCTTTAATATTGTTCTAGTGTCTGATTAACCCTTTCAGTTTGCCCATTGCTTTCTGGGTAGAATGCAGTAGAGAGATTTAGCTTTACTTGCAGTATTGCATTAGGCTTGTACAAAACTTAGACATGAATCTGGTATCCCGGTCAGAGACAATTGATTCGGGAAGCCGTTGGAGGTGCCAGATCTCTTTCACAAACGTCAAGGCCAGTTGCTTAATAAAGCTATGATCAATAAGTCTGTACACCAACCCCGCCCACCCCGCCCACTACGTAACCCAGCCGCGACTCCAATCAATCAATTGCGCCACCAAAAATAAAGCTAAAAATACAATGAAAATATAGACTAAGAGCTATTTCCATTGTGTTCAATACTTTGTTTACCAGCCTCGATTTCTTCGTACTGCGTGGTAGCGTCTGGGCATTGAATTGATCAAGCCGTCAATTAACACCTGAGAGACTGCCCACCATGCTGCCTTCAGTGCCACAAGGAAAATCACTCTACTGTCGGCATTATCCTTAAGATCTTTCAAGTATCTATGGTCCCTTCGGAGGATACTCTTCATGGCCTTCCAAACGTGCTCGAGTGGGTTTAAATCGAGGCTGTGTGGGGGGTGTTCAGCCACCCAGATTCCATGCGATTCTAACCACTCTTTGAAGACCTTTGCAATGTGAATTCTCACATTGTCTTGCAAAAAAAACCTTCCAGGAGTATAATGAGGCAATAAACCTTCCTCCAGGATCTTAATATAAGAGCGAGCACTATAGCCGTTTTTCAGAGAGTCCTTGTCTTGTTCCATAACCTGGAGTTCTGACCGCTTCCCCATCCAGATAGCCCCCCAGACCATAAATGCGAGGCAAGACTTGACATGTTCGCTCTCATGGACAGCCCACTCTTTCCATTTAGCCTTTGGAAGTCGAAAAGTCCCACGATCAGGACAATTGGGTAAGTTTTGGACCTAAGCCTCATCGCTATAGATACCCTATTGAAAATCTTAGTGAGGACTATCACAAGGGAAACTAATACTCGCACATACCTCCACCAATTCTTGGTCCCTCTGACGATAATTATGTGCAATTCGTAGCAGTTCTTTCACATCTCTCTCCTGTAGGCGGATTCTCTTACGACACCTCCATTTGCGACGTAGATTGGGCCCAAGAGCGCGCCGGATAGTATTGATGCACACATTGGCACCACTGACCTCAATGATGTCACGAAAGAATATATTAGGGAAACTTCTCACAAGGCGAAGTAAAATCGAGCGTCCACATCGGAACTGCTCTCGAGAACCTCTCGACTGGAATCCACGACCTTTCTTCTCAGGTTGCCAACCTGGACCTCTCCCCGCAACCCGCAAACCTCGCCCCTGTCCAGGCATCTCTCCGTGACATTGCCTCCCATCTCCTGTCAGCCGCTCAGGCCTCTTTTCCTCCCCAGCACCCTAATTTCCCGCAACAGGCATCACACTCCCCTAGTGGGTCTCGTCCTGCCCCCTCCAGCAACACCAACCACGACTGGCGACCCCCCACTCGCATGGCCTCCGAGGCCACCCCCACCTAGGCCCAAGCTGCCGCACCCCCTGCTAAAGGGAAGAAGGGTGGTCAAGCGAAAGGGCCTGCCTCGGCTTCCTCCGTTGCAGTTGCGTCGGGTGAGGCTTTTACGAAACCTCCCCCTCCTCTCCCCCAAGCTGTCAGCAGATTCTTCGCCTCCAGAACCACCATCGAACCCCACCCAGAAGCGCTCATAATAGCAGCCCATTTCCCTGACATCGCTGCCTCTGTTGTCAGAGAAGCCAACTGCTCCCTTCCCCTTCCCTTCTCCTGCACGGTCAATGACAAGGGCTCAGTGTCACTGCTCGGTACTGACCTTCACACCCCCGCCTCGGCTTACACCCACTATTTCGCTCCCCTTACTACGAGCTTGAACAAGGCCATCCCGGGGGGCAACTCCCCTTGGGATCTTTTGAAACCCGCTCCAAACGAAACACAACTCTTGATTCACTCCATCCCTCTCGCTTTCCTCCCCTCAGACGATGGCCAACTCTTACCATCTCTTCATTAGTCCATCAGCAATGCCAGGGGAGTCACCATTCTCTCAGCGTGTTACCTTAACCCAGACCCGGAATCCCGCGGTCAAAAATCGCCAACCTCCATGGTTGTTTCCGTGACCCCACCCGCCGCTTTTGCCCTCCTCCCCTCATTCTGCCTCATCTCCCGGAACCGGAGAGTGGAGCACAAGTTCTCCTCCTCCAAGAACTCCCAATGCAGGAAATGCTGGAAGTTCGGCCACATCTCCAACTGCTGCCCCAGCGAAGTGCCCGTCTGTCCCTTCAGCTCGCTCGCCGACACGAAGGCAGAGCATCGCTGCCCTAACCCTTCCTGCCCTAAGGGTGGCAATCTCCGACCTATCCTCGCCTGGAGTCCATCCTCGATGGGATGCTGCCCTAACTGCCAAGAAGAGCACTCTGCCCGCAGCAGGGATTGCCCCTCCTGTCCGAAGACTTCCCCAGAAGCACGAAATGTTCTATCTCGCCAGACGCAGGACAGCATGGATATCGCTAAAGACCTTGCTGGCCCTTCGACGATCCTTCGTCCAACACCAAGTGCCCCTGCCCAGACCCCGAGTGCCCCTGTAGTCCACCGAGATGCTCCGCCACCTAGGCAGAGGGCCCACCGCACCATCACCAATCTCGCCCCAAGAGAGAGTGGTGATGAATCCCTTGATTCCGACTCCTCTGAGGGCTCTGTCCAATAATGGAGAATTCTTTCACTCGATACTCTGACAGCAGTGCTGTCTTTCCATCCTTTCCAATAGTTCAACATAACTGCCTTGGGAGCTGGGATGTTTTTCTTTCACATTTTCACAGCTTTGCCTTCCTGCCCCACCCTCCCTTGCTTTTTGCCATTCAGGATCCCCATTCTAGGCGATCGGTTCTCCCGACATTCCCGGGTTTTTTGTCTTTTGCTCCACCACCTCGCCGCCGCCCTCGTGTGGCCATTTATGTTTCTCGAGTTTTGAACCAGCACTTGTCTTGCTCCACCGTTTTTCACGACTCCTCACAGATGCTGTGTGTGGATGTTTTTTCTCCGGAAGGTCTCTTCGGATACCCCCACCACTCCCTCACGGTCACCACGGTCTACGTTCTTCAAACAAATCATCCTCCTTACCGCTCCATACCACCTGACCGGCTTTTGTCTTTTCTTCCATATCCTCACCTTGTTCTGGGTGACTTCAACCTTCACCAGCTGCTGGCAGATCCCTGCCCCTCCCTCTCTGAGAGGGAATTTATCATTTCGGCGTGCTACCTCGAAGCAGCTTTTGACTTCCCTTACCACCTCCTCAACACCCCGGGTGTTTATACTCGCTTCCCGGTCGATACCATCTGTAGACCCTCTGTTCTGGACCAGGCCTTTGCTAACACCGCTCTTTCCCCCCTTGTCTCCTCATGGGACACACCCCTCCCCTCCACCTGCTCTGACCACGTTCCATGTGTAATACCACTATGACCTCCTGCCATCATGCTTCCCCCCCCCACCCCCCAGTGGGCCCTTCTCCACCTGCATGCAGTAGGAAAGGCGCTGGATGCCTTCACCCCGCTACCCTGCGCGGCAAGGCCCGCCCCCTGCTCCCTAAGTAGATGGTTCGACATCTCCTCTACCCGCCTTACCTCCCTCCTGACCCCCCATGCCCCGAGCAGATGCCCGTGCCCCCACTTGAAACCGTGGTGGTCCCCCCGCCTATTGTCCCTCAGAAGGGAGTACCACAAGTTCGCGAGGGTATCCTGCCTTGACCCGTCCCCCCTCAACTGCAGCAATGTCAAGAGCTCGAGGAGAACTTATTTTAAGGTCATCGCCTCGGCCAAGAAGGCACACTGGTCGGACTTCTTGTCCTCGGCCACTCCACACTCCCTCTGGACAGCCAAGAGGTTCGCTTTTGGTCGCCAGCCACCAAGGTTCCCAGACCTGCCAGGGGCCTCTAACCCAACCAAGGTAGCAGAATGACTCTCCTGCACCATTTCTTCCCACCCAAGCCCCCACCGCCCTCACCTCTCCGCCTCGAACGCCACGAGGACTATACCCCACTTACCTCAGAGGAGGTATCCACGGCCCTTTCCAAGTTTTCGAACACCTCCGCCCCGGGCCCGGACAACATGCGATACTCTGTGTGGAAGTCTGTGCACCGCCTCAAGCCCTCCCTTCTCCCCTCCCTCCTGGACCACCTACTGGCCCACGGTCTTCCGCCCCCCTTCCTCAAAAAAGCACTCGTTATCGTCCTCGACAAACCAGGTAAGCCCTCCTATGACTCACCTTCCTCCTTCAGGGTGATTGTCCTACTCCGAACACTCTCTAAAATCCTTGAGAGAGTGGGAACTTCCCGCCTCTCAGCCCAGGCAAGAACCTGCACCCTCATCGACCCGTCCAGTTCGGGTCCCTCCCTGGGAGATCCACCGCCGATGCCGCCCTCGTTCTACAGCACAATTTTGAATCCTTTCACCGCCTCTGATACAAAGTCTCCACCCTTTTCCTTGAGGTTAAGGGAGGCTTTGATAGCCTGGAATCCCGCTCCCTCCTCTCCCTCCTCTGAAGAAAGGGAGTCAGCCCGTACTTGGTCTTGTGGTTCGGGTCTTTCCTCAGAGACCGCACCTGCCGCTTGACTTTCCAAATATCCCCCCGCACCTTCGCTCCCGTCTTGGTCGCTGTTCCTCAAGGCTTCTTCATCTCCCTTTTACTCTTCGTCATATACGCCTCTTCCCTCCACCTGGAATCCCCCAGATCACTCACTATCTCCTACGTTGACAACTTTGCTCTCACCGTGGCCTCGCCCTCCTACAGAACGAATGTCCGCCTTCTTCAGTATTCTTTCTCTTCGCTGGAGAGGAAGGCCTCCCCAATCAACATCTCCTTCTCCGTCCCAAAAACTGCATTGGTCTACTGGAGGACCGCCAGGAGCAATAAGTCGCCGTGCTCCCTCCCGGTGCAGCTTGAGGACCGGCCTTTCTACCCGCAGTCCCACCTGAAATGGCTGGGCTTTATCTTCACCCCCTCCTTGGACCCGAGGCCCCACTTCTCCAGAAGATACACCCTTGTGAACGCCGCGCTAGCGACTATCTGCCGCCTCTCCCTCCCGGGTATGGGCCTCGCTCCCCACCTTTGTCTATCCCTAGCACGCTTGCTCCTGGCCCCGATTCTCCTATACTGATCTGTGGTATGGAGCCCCCCCCGGCCATCCTGCACCCAATGTCCCTCTTGTGGCAACGGGTCTGTAGGTGGATCACCAATTGTTTTTTCACCACCAACAAGACATGTTTGCATAGGGAAGCCTGTCTCCCCCCTTGGCCTGCTCTTATACACCATCAGCGGCGCCTCGCCGGCCTAAGGCTCATCTGCTCCCCACCTGAGATAAACCCGGCTTCGGCACGACTCCCGCAGACTGTTCCCACCTTCTCGCCCCACCTTGCCCCCTTACTGGCAGGTGGGAAGATTACCTCCTAACGCTTTCTGTTCTTCAACCACGACTGGCGTTCGGCTCGGGACAAGACCAAGAACCCATGGTATCGACATAACGCCATCACAGCCTTTTCCAATGCGGCCGTCCCCCTTGTACACCACGTGGTCACCCTACCACCCATCTCCCTCCACTTGACAGACTACCTACCCCCGGTCCCCTGGGTTGTTCGATCGTACGCGCGCCTCAAATTGATGGCTAAACAACTCCTCCTCTCTGACTGGTCCGCCACCCCAGCTCCCCCGTAATACCCCTATCCGCCCTCAACACGCCCCAATCCCTTTATGGGTTTGGGTAAGTTCGCCCCAAGGAGGATACACCAGATGCGCTCTGGGAAAAGTTACCTCTAGGCTAACCCCACGTGGGAGGATCCTGATGCCGACCCTTCCGGCCCGTTGAGCTCCGAGGCCCCACAAACCTTCGAACATGCCATCCTCTCCTGCCCCGCGTCCGCCCGTCAGAGTTCCCGCCTCCTCCAGGGGGTCTCGGACCTGGCCCCTGAGGCTCTGATCTGGTCCGACCAGCAGCTGCTCGTCGCGCTGGGTGAGTTCATTCGCACCACTGCCAGTAGTTTCCCTCCCGGAATGCCCCCTCTTGCTCCCTCCCTCCACGATCCCCCTCCAAACCCCCTCCTCCCCTCTTCTGCCCTGCCCGCACCTGGCCCTCGAGACTCGCTAGGCGATTTATAATTTTCCTTTATATAGCTAAGGCTGCTTTGCGACGCTTATCAGTCGCGTTGGAGCAACGGGTTCTGATTATGTCTTTTGTTGATTGTTACGTTTGATTCTCGGTTTTGTTTTGGCCATATCGCTAAAGATGCATGTCATTTGTTTTATCGTAGAAACAATGAACATATGATTATAAAAAAAAAAAAGAAAAAAAAAATCAGACAGCAAAGTAACATCCTTCATCTCCTCTACACCTCCGGCGATTGAAATCTCAACACCATGAGAAATCATCGTCACTTCGATCCACCCCCCTCTCCTCAGACACACCACATTGCCTCTGTCTGAGTGAAGCCGTCTCCCTCCCCTCTTCCTTTCCCTTCTGATGGTCAGGCCTGGCGAGCTTGTTCCTAGGGGTTGGTTGAGTCTGCCTTCACCCCCTCTTGTCCGGGCTCGCTTAGGCAGCCCCCCACGGTCGGCAACCCCTCACCCGTCAACGATCGGTTCTTAGTGTCGGTCGATGGACAAGTAGCTGTCCCAGGTGGCACTGCTCTCTGGTATTGCACTGTCTCCTGTTGCCTCTGTTGGTACGGTCGGGCTTTTCGAAACATTGTGACACCGTTTCCGTCAGCCTTCCTTGAACTTCTCGTGTCGGTTAGCCCTCTGCCCTCCCCCTCCCCGACGTTTGGTTCGGCTGGCACCCTACTGCTCGTGGCTCTACGCACGCCTTCAGACCTCTGCTCCCTTCTCTAGTCCTCGGACCAGGGGCGCATGTTTAAACCTTCTTTCCGGGTCCTGTTTCCCGAAATAGCCGACCGGATCTTCCTCCGGCTGCCACGAGCCTTCCTCCTTTTGCTGGCATTCTCTCGAACTTGGTCGCTCTTCCTGAGCCTCGGCTGGTGGGGCTATATGCTCCCGGAGTTACCTCCCCTTTGTGTGTCCCTGAGACCCATCGTTCAGGAGTCCCTATTCCTTCGGGAGCTGGGCCCGGTGGGGTTTTACTAAGCTTTAGCTTATATGTTGTTTGACTTGTGGGAGTGGGTTTGTTTTCCTTTGTTGGTTGTGTCTACTGTCGGTTGGGGATGTTTTTCTTTTAGGCGAGGCTTTCGTGGGGGTTTTTGGTTCGTGGCTCTCAGGCCCGCTTTCTCATCTCCTTGTAGTTTCTACCCATAGTACCGGGTGGGGCTTTCTCTGTCGGGCAGGGTCAGAGGGTTTCAGCTTGCGGGTGGCGGGATGGAGTGTAGTTGGAGGTTTTGGACTATGTGGCCCATGCTTGATTGAAAGTCCGTTGTACCTAGGACCGTAGGATGAGCACAGGTGTGCGTTTGCCCCGATAGAAACAATTAATAATTGACATTAAAAAATAAAATAAAAATAAAAATCACAAGACGAACTAAATAGCCTATAATTTGACGATTTAGCTTCTTCGGAAGACCAGTTCTAGGTCTAGAACCAAAGTGGTTGAGCTAGCACGCCCGTTTAACAGTACGGTAGACTGTCTGCTATGTACACCCAAATTCTGATGCGACCGTCGATCAACTCAAACCCAAACTTATCGCCTCAAAGATTCGTGCTCGGTCATGGGAATTGAGCTCTTTTCATCGCTGCTAGGGAGTTTGCCGATCTCAGCTCATTACTGTACCACAGCTCACCGAGAAGTCATTTATTGGTGGTGATCTGAAAGAAAAAACCAAATGCGGGGGTTGGGAGAGTGTTGTGTAAAAACGCCTTGTCTCTTAAACTAGGTGGGTGGGGGTGGGGTTGGTGTACAGACTTATTGATCATCACTGTATATTCCTCAGTCTTTAGTGGTATGAAGTGTACCATCTTTGCGAGCCTGTCTACCATGACCCATCTCTTCATATCCCTGTCTGACTTTGGTAACCCAATAATGAAGTCCATGGATATTGCCTTCCATGGCCTTATAGGAACTTCCAAGGGTTTCAGGTGCCCATACTTCTTATGCCGAATGATCTTATTATGTTGGCATACATCGCAAGAGCGAATGTACTGAGAGGGGAAAAAGGGCGTGAGAAAAAGGCCCCCGGTTGTAGCAGATAAATGACTCCGCTTAAGGTCTAGTTTGGTTTCTGAGAAAGAGAAAGAGGAAGAGGAAAGAAAATAAAGTATGCGGTATGTCAAACACCGCTCACAGGACCTGTATTCTTACTTTTGCTAGGTAAAATCGAGAAACGTCAGTATAGAAGAAAACAAAAACCAAAGGGTCATGATATCATAAAGGCCTCATTCACGGAGGTTGTAGTTGTCATTGTCTTCTTCATCTCTCTTGCTAGCTATCTAACTACAGGTGTTTTAATACCCGTCTCCACCGCTTAGCCCCTATGACTACGGCCCTGCTTTCCCACTCACTATGTCCATAAAGCCGTTGATCTCAAATAAAAATAATATAAACCTGTAAAGAAAAGGGAAGCTGCTAGCAATTCATCATGATGCCCCCACAGATGCACCCAGACCCCATAAAAACATTGACCCGATGTTTAAACCCCATCTATACTCCCTCCGCACCAGTCACATACTCTCGATTATGCTTCCACTTTCTAACTACAGCCCACTCCTAACCTAAGTCCGCTAAGTCAAAGGCCCGCTGACCAACACCCCATACCCCTTGCACCTCTCCCATTGCCCCACGCTCATACTCCACTGCCTTCTCACCCATCCTCCCTTCTGTTGAGCTGGTAGGGTAATTGCTGTCAGGTGTGATGTAGAGTAAAGGTCATCAAGGTGGTATCATTTTGGCTTTCAGGGGGGTTCGTATAGCTGACGAACATGTCCTGATACATCAGAGTCTGTTATCCTGTCCAACAAGTAGGAAGTTGACCAACATGCTTCTAGCTTTCTACCGCGATCCTTCGCCAATTGAAAATCTGGAACTAGAACCAGATCTCTGGCCTCCGATTTCTGATATCCAGGACTCTTCCTCGACTTGAGCTTGTCTTACGACTTCGCGTGGCTTTTCCCTGCCATCAAGCTCCTCTCTTCTCACCCATCAATATAGCTATTAATGGGGGTTTCTTCAGGCTCTTCTGATTCTGCATTTGACATCGGGTTCTGTTGCTTAACCCATTGATTGAATCCTAGCTCTACTCTTTGTGTTGTACTAGGATTGAACCCAAGAATAATCTCTGCTGGAGTGTAACCATGGACCCGAACACAACGTCTATTAATAGCAAGTACAGCGTTTCGAATCTCATTACCCCCATACTGCGGAGAGCCATGAGATATGCAAGTGAGATGAATCCTTCTCATTAATCAACATTTGCACATACCTCTCACTCAAGCCCACAGACTCCGGATGTGAAATGGCAGAGGTGAAGTGTATCACTCCATGGTCCTTCTACATCTCCTTGATTTTGCTCCCAGTAAAGTGGCTTCCATTATCTGTGTAAATGGTAAGCGGCCATCTTACTACTTGAAAAACATGCATTAGTAAAGCCTTCATTGTTGATGCCTGATCTGCCTTTTGCACTCCAACTGCCCACAAAAACCGAGAAAAGTAATCGATAACGACCAGGATAGAGTCATAACTAGTGGCCTTACAGGGAGGGGATATCAGTTCAACAAAGTACATACCGATCATATCCATCAGCTTGAACTGGATGATTGATCGTAGTTCCCCTTCTTTTTGAACCTTTGTAACTCTCTGGCAAGGTTTGCATAATGAAACCCAGCGTCCGATATTGCATGCTCGGGAAGGCCAGTAAACTTGTTCATGTGCTCGTCCTAAGGTGATCCCATTCGCAAAGTGTCCATGTGTAACAAACCAGCCTTCCTTGAAGGTGTTCGTAACAGGAAACGACTATCTTACTACTATAGGCTATCGACATAGCCTACGTAGTTTACTTCGTCTATCGTTATAGACTAATATCTTGTGTTCGTAGTAGGTATAGTGATCGTAGGAAGTTCTATCGTGTAGCAATAGAGTTCTCGCATACAAGCGAGGTGGTATAGAGATAAGGGCATTAGGTATCTCGAACATATTGCACCTATGGAAGGTCACTGTCAATCGGCTTGGCCCGTGCCCCACTATCTGAGTGGTGTATTACTTAGATGGTTGCGTGAAGAGCTCTAACTACTGTGACCAAGTCACCTACTTATAGACCCTTCATGCCAACAACCCTAACCCTGGTGACTCCTAACTTGAGTCACGTGGTCTTATGACTCATAACGAGTCATACCCGAAATCCATCAGATGACTCCTATGAGTCACTGCGCGACATGCCGTAAACCAATCATAAAACATAAAACATATCAGGTGCGCAAAGTGCGTCACCTGCGTGGAACTCGTGACTCATAATGTGAGTCACGCGCAAAAGTCATTACATCATTATGACTCACAATCGTGAGTCATAGAAACATCAACCTATCATAACATAAGGATGACACTCAAGTGCAAGTCATGTGAAAACTATGAGTCAACTGACTGCATAGCGTGAAACATAAACATAGCTTATGACGAATAACTATTAGGTATGTGAAATCTGCCTTGCTTAGTCACGATTTGTGACACCATGCCCTCCATGGAGATCGGCAACAACTTTTGGAACATCTTGCTCCAACACACAACTAGCCAGTTCACCATTCTTTTCTCAGAAGAAAAGCTTCGGCTCGGCTCCATCCACTAAGACATACCTCCTCATTGCCCTTTCCAACTCCTTCTTCTGACTTCTTCCCAATTCCATCCGTCCAGCTCCCATAACTCTGTACTCCAACTCATCCAATCTTGCTTCCACAATTGCCCCATACATGCCAGACTCTAGCCACTTCTTCCATCTTCTTCTCTTCATATCCTTTGCCGCTTGCTCTAACCCTATCCCATTACCCGCTTGTTCCTCCAATTCTGCTTCCTGTAAACACACTGCATTCTAATTTATATCTTATCGTGTAAACCACTTGCCTCTCCTTGCTCATAATTCCTCCTGCCCATATCACCCACATTCCAAAACCTCATATCACCTCTCAATCCTAGTGCCAAAACCGAGTTCACCATTACATCAGTTGTAAGCCCAGTCACACTACCAGTAAGTCCCATTCTTGGACTTAAACCTTCCGAGTCCTCAGCCATAGCTTTCTGTAGAAGTCAGGTTGGAAGACGTGAGAGACCATCAGCAATGCCCATGAAATGTGTTTTTGATGACCGGTGAAGAAGCTGTATATCATATTCTCCTAACCGTTCTTGCTACCTGGCAATCCGACCATGTGCATCATTGTCGAGTCCTGTAAGAAGAGTTTGCAGTGCTGAGTGATTAGTATAAATTAACACAGGATGTTTAGAGGCCATAACCATCCAGGGAACCTCTGGGAGACAACGAACAACCGTTAAGGCCTCTCGCTCTGAATTGGAGTATCGGGTTTCCACTTCTGTAAGCCTGAAAGAAATAAACATCACTATTCTTTCTGCTGCTTGATGAATAGCAGAATGCCCGGCTTCGGTTGCAGGACTGATCCCCTCAAGCTGGAAAAGGACCCCGCCGACTCCTTTTTTACTAGCATCAACCGCAACGTGATACTACTCTTCAGGGTCCAGTAGTGCCATAGCATTATTTGAAATTGATTGCTTAATCGCCTGGAAAGCAACATCCTTTTCCTTAGTCCATTCGAAGTCCTTGTCTTGAACAATGTTCATCCTCTCCTTAGCATTGTCTTTTCTCTCCATTCCAGCTTTATCATACCCATACCTGATGACTCAAACTAACTCTGCCCGGCCTGGGATATATCCGCGAAGAAATAGAGTTAAATAGCAGAACGCCTCCAGATTGGTCTGAGAAGTGGAAGTCGCCCATTGAAGAATTGTCTTCCGCTTCCACAAAGAGGGCCGTAATCCATTCTGCCCTGCCTTCAGCCCAACAAAATCCAAAGAATCGCAAAAGAAAAAGGACTTGGAAGCTTTGAGGTACATAGGCCCCCATGCACAGCATGGACAGAATTATTCATGTAGAAAGAGATACATAGCCTCAAAAGTAGTAGCACTCCCAGAACTATCATCAATCATTCCATCGAATTCAACCTTCCCATTATCTCCTATCAATGAGTCCGCACCCTTAAGCATGACTTCCACTCCAGTGCTCCAATCCACTCCACTGGGAATCACACCAAATACTAAGTCTCTGAACCGGCTGTAAGTATGGGTCCCACAAGTCAACCCTTGACCCATGACATTATAACAGTACATCCCATAGGGTGTAACAAAAACCAACTTGGTTTTATCTCCTGGCCTCACGGGGATAGCCCAGTCAGAGTTTGCTGCGTCTGTAGTAAAGCAAAACCTCTTGCCCTTATTGTAACAATCCAACTCTGGTGGAGATTAGTGGTGCAACAGGTAACGAATAACTTACGTAAGGTTCTAGAACTATCTTTATAGTTCACCTTCGTTCGAGTATCTGAGAGTGTTCTTCTTTCCGATATTAACTTATAATATCTTCTTTCGTCTTGGACTATCTTATAGTCTTCCTATCTCACTCCAATATCTTATTGGGGAGAGATGGTGAGGGAACTTCTTTGTGCATCTATCTCTTCTCACCTGAGAGAGATGTGTGACTGTCCTTGTCTTAACAAGGTCGTAGTTGCTCTGACGCTCGAGAGCTAGGTGGCTCGCATACAAGCGAGAGGTAATGGTAAAGGTAAAGATAAAGGTAAAGGTAAAGTTATATTGTAAGAAAGTACTTAGATGGTAGCGTGAAGAGCTCTAACTACTGTGACTTTTTTTTTTTTTTTTTTAATCTCGATTATTAATTGTTTCTATCGGGGCAAACGCACACATGTGGTCATCCCACGGTCCTAGGTACAACGGACTTTCTGCCAAGCGTGGGCCACGTAGTCCAAAACCTCCAACTACAGTCCATCCCGCCATCCCCAAGCTAAAACCCTCTGACCCTGCCCGACAGAGAAAACCCCGCCCGGTACTATGAGTAGAAACTACAAGGAGATGAGAAAGCGGGCATGAAAGCTACGAACCAAAAACCCCCGCGAAAGCCTAGCCTAAAAGAAAAACATCCCCAACCGACAGTAGACACAACCAACAAAGAAAGACAAACCCACTCCCCCAAATCACACAACCTATAAGCTAAACCGTAGTAAAACCCCACTGGACCCAGCTCCCGAAGGAATAGGGACTCCTGAATGATGGGTCGCGGGGACACACAAAGGGGAGGTAACTCCCGGGGGCTAAAAAACCCCGCCAGCCGAGGCTCAGGAAGAGCGATCGAGTTCGAGAGGATGCCGCCTAAGGAAGGAAGGCTCGTGGCAGCCGGAGGAAGATCCGGTCGGCTATTTCGGGAGACAGGACCCGGAAAGAAGGTTTCAACTTGTTCCCCTAGTCCAAGGACATCAGGAGGGAACAGAGGTCTGGTGGTAGGCGTAGAGCCACGAGCAGTAGGGTGCCAGCCGATCCAAACGTCGGGGAGGGAGAGGGCGGAAGGTTAACCGACACGAGAAGTGCGAGGAAGGCCGACGGAAGTGGGGTCACGACGTTTCGTAAAAACCGACAGTACCAGCAGAGCACAAAGGTGGCAGTGCAATACCAGAGAGCAGTGCCACCGGTGGCAACTACTTTATCGATCGACCGAGACTAAAGACCGACCGTTGACTGGTGAGGGGTTGCCGACCGCGGGGGCCGCCTAAGCGAGCCCGGAGAAGAGGGGGTGAAGGCGAACTCAACCAACCCCTAGGAACAAGCTTGCCAGGCCTGACCACCAGAAGGGAAAGGAAGAGGGAGGGGAGATGGCTTCACCCAGACAGAGGCAGTGTGGCGTGTCTGAGGAGAGGGGGGTGGATGGAAGGGACGATGATTTCTCGTGGTGTTGAGATTTCAATCGCCGGAGGTGTAGCGGAGACGGAGGATACTCTAACTACTGTGACCGTGTCTCCTTCTTCTAGACTCTTCATGCTAACAACCCTAACCCTGGTGACTCATAACTTGAGTCACGCAGTCGGATGACTTATAACGAGTCATGCCCGAAATCCATCAGATGACTCCTATGAGTCACTGCGCAACATGCCATAAACCAATCATAAAACATAAAACCTATCAGGTACGCAAAACGCGTCACCTGTGTGAAACTCGTGACTCATAATATGAGTCACGCGTGAACGTCATTACATCATTATAACTCACAATCATAAGTCATAAAAACATTAACCAATCATAACATAACGATGACACGCAAGTGCGAGTCATGTGAGAACTTTGCGTCAACTGACTGCATAGCGTGAAACACAAACATATATGACTCACGATCGTGAGTCATAGAAACCTAACCATATCTTATGACTAATAATTATTAGTCATGTGAAATCTGCCTTGCTTAGTCACGATTTGTGACACTTATTTAGAATTGTGTATATGATTTGCTCAATACATGGACATGGGTACTGAGATTTTTCAGTAACACAGTTTAAGGGAATAAAATTGTGTACCATACAAGGTTGCGACTTCTTAGGAGGGTATCGGCTCTGGGTTTGAGAGGAAACTTGCTTCTCACACGACATTCTGTATCGCAGCAGAATATGAGTCCTGCTTCCTCCATTTTTGGGAAAAGCCGCCCGCAGAAAGCTATCTCTTCCTCAGTATGGAGAGGAATTTGTGCCCTGTATGGTTTCGCATTCGCCTAAAGTATAATTGCATGCTCAATCAAATCTGTTCTTTTTATTCTTAATAGATCGGTTTCGAACACATCTCGCCAGGTATAGAGCATTCTCTTTGCTTCCTCTTTGTTCAAATGCAATCCCAGCTGCAATGCAGTGGAAGAAAACCAGGCTTCAATATCACCCTCAGAAAATAAGTGCTCACTTGCAATGGAGCGAGTCTCAGGTCTCCGAGTGGTAGGAAAATGTTGAGCTTGGTTCCTTGTTAAAGTATTGGTTCCAAGAACCTTCCAGCCCGCCCCCTTCCATCTTTGTCTTCTCCATCTCATCTGTGGCCTCTCCTACGTCGACTCCTCGCAGATTCTTCTCTTCACAAACTTCTTCAAACCTTCATTTCCTTTCTTCTTATCAGAACCACCTCATCCACCCCAAAGCATCCAATATTCCCCTTCCTTCCCGATATTCTTACAAGCCACCTCTCTTTTCCCCCATAGTCCCTGCTTCCTTCACCCATCCCTTCACCTCTTCTGTATATTAACTCATCTTCTATATATCTATTTCCTTTATCAGACCTCCAAGAGACATACATGGGTCACTCCTTCCCCTGAAACCAGAGTGACGCAATCAGTTTCCCGACAGTGACTCTTCCTCTCCTCTTCCTTGCCAATTATCCAATTAATGCAGCAAAGTCTTCACAGCATCCTCTGCATCCTCATCATCAATGTCGAAGAAAGAAGGGGGTTGTCTATATTCCATTTTGACGTCAAGGCCACCACTAGGAATAGCTGGAACCTTTCTTCTCACCCTGTTGCTACCCTCAATAAATAAGTTACGAGAATTGTGATATTCAACTGCTCTCACTCTTTTCAACCATCTTCGGCATAGCAGCAATTGGTAAGTTTGTGACACTACTACCTTATAAGCCTTGACCCTTGCCAAGACACTGGCCACCACCACATCCCACAAGACATAGCTTTTGAGAACCACCAACTGATCATCTGCAAGTCGCATTCCTAGACCAGTGACCGGAAAGCATTCTAACTGTAGAGTGTCAACTAGCTTGGATCAAATCAAATCCAACATTGCACCCGCATCCACTAACACCTCCTCTATCTTCATATTACCAATGCTTGCTTCAATGAAGAGGCACTCTACATTTTCCTCAGCTCCCGGGGAAGCTTCGCTAACTACCTCATTTCTGATAGATAGTTTCTGTGAGTGAAGACTGACTGGCTCTAAAGGCTTCTTTCCTTTGTGATTTTTCTTCTTTCTCATTCTGGGAATGGAAGACGGTAGAAGTTCTGCCAAGTTATAGTGGAGACAAAAAGAACAATTGAGAAGCTGAGGTAGTGTAATTTGAAGGCGGGTGTTCAATCCATTCAAAGCATCGCGGATGGTAATTGGAACCTTGCCTTTCATCCAGTTGATCGGTGCAGTCTCTGACTTTCCTTTTAGCCTTTTCACAGGATTACTTACAGGTAGGAATCTTCCAGACTGCGGTGGTTGAATTTCTTCTAAGTCATTGTTCTCTTCCATCATCTCATCTGTTGGTATAAGGGCATCTTCTCCTCTATCTTCATCATCATCATCCACAACGGCAGAGATTTCTGGACCGCTCCGGTATGCTAATGGATTGTTAGTTGCTCGAAGAGATCTGTGAAGTTGTGAGCTCTCTCCAGTATCTCCAGATCTCCTGACAATCCTTTGTGCCCGACCACCACTGAGACTCTCTGAATCTCCCTCTTCTACTCGTGCTCTCTTCTCTGCGAGAGCATTCCCAAAGATTGTTCTAACCGCTGGAATCCTCGCACCCACAATTCAAGCATTGCCAAGATCTCTGTGACTAACATGACAGGAGCGAACACAAGCAATGGGTGGTCAGACTATTGCTCCAGTAGTGCGTCTCTTAGAATTTGAATGTGGTAGAACAGTTCTCTTTACGATTTCTGTACTGTTAGCTCCAGTAAGTGGTACCTCCTGCTGATTACCTATTGGACTGTAATCAGAATGATTTGCTTCTCTCTCCTGCCTAATCCTTTCTCTAATTTCTTGTTGCTCGAAGGCAGAAAGAGACCGATTGGTACAAGTATCTGCGTAATGACCTCTGATTCTACTGTTAAAACAGGTCACTCTAGGGCTTCCTCTTGGATTTCCTCGGTGGTTAGTCAAGCCACTTGCTGCAGGAATGTAAGGCTGTCTTGGTACTCTGCCAACCATAGCTTCATAGGCAAACATGAAGGTATGAAATTGCTCCTGCGTCAATGCTGGTGCTTGCTGTATATTTCCTGATGGTAATTGAACTATATCCGCCTTGCTAATAGTGTTAACTTGAGAGATAGCAGATGCGGTATATAGTGGAACAGATGTAGGAAGGACATTATGAGATTGGTGATCGGGACAAAAGGGATCCGGTTCTCCAATTTCCTGGAATGAGAATTTTACTACAGTTAGTGCCTTAAGAAATGAAAAGTTAGGCGAATCCTTGAAGTCAAAGGTAACTCTCTGCTTTAATTCTAGGTCTCTCATGCCCTTAACAAAAGCAATGGCAAACAAAGAGACCATTTCCTTAGGAATCTTCCAAGATAGCTTTTCTACCTGGTGCACATAATCACGGATGTGCTCACTCGCGCCCTGTGCTAAAGAAAGCATTTCATTCTGGACTGCAAAAAGAGAGGATGCTTGGCTTGCCTTTATACCATACTACTCCTTAAATCCAGCAATGATCCTACTGTAATCTTTTTTGTCTCCCTCCGGAAGTACATAGTACCACCAATGGTATGCATCCCCATTCTTCACAAGATTCTGACGAAATAGCCTAATCATAGAAGTGTTAGTAGCTTCTGAAATGCTAGGGGTAATAGTTAGGTCCCAGGATAGAGCAGCAGTTTCAATGTCATCGAAATAGTCTTCAACACACTAACTCAGGTCACTGTGTGCCCCATTGAAGGGAGTGATCTTAATAAAAGAATTCATCCTCGGGAATGAATGTGCCGGAATAGCTGAAGGTGTAGATAATGATGGAGGTGAAATAGCAAAGCAAGAAATAAAAGGATCTTCCCTGCTAGTCAAATGGGAGAGTTCAGGATATCTCCAGAGCAGGTTCCTATTGATGTCAATTGCCTTACTGTATGAGAAAGGAGTATTTGTCTCCAGATTGACAGAGTAGAACATAAAATGAAGGTAAGATAAAGGGAAATGATCAACTTGATGGTAAAGAGAGAAAAAGAAAAGCAAACAGTCTTTCCAGTATGGAAACTGGAAATCCGTTTCCAGAGCACCACTGAGAGGGGAAAAAGAGCCAGACAAAATGGTCCCCGGTTGTAGCAGATAAATTACTCTGCTTAAAGTTGAGTTTGGTTTCTGAGAAAGAAAAAAAGGAAGAGGAAAGATAATAAAGTATGCGGTATGGGCAGACACCGCTCACAGCACTGGCATTCTTACCTTTCCTAGGTAAAATCGAGAAAGGTCGCAGTAGAAGAAAAGATGAACCAAAGGGTCACAATATTGCAAAGCCCTCATTCACGGAGGTTGTAGTTGTAGTTGTCTTCTTCATCTCTCTCGCTAGCTATCTAACTACAGGTGTTTAAATACCCGTCTCCACGGCTTAGCTCCCATGACAACGGCTCGGCTTTCCTACTCACTATGTCTATGAACTCGTTGACCTCAAATAAAATAATATAAACATGTAAAACAAGAAAGGTGCTAGCAATTTATCATGATGCCCCCACAGTACTCGGTAATGTTTTCATCAATCTTTGGCCAATAGAAGTTAGCCCTAACCCTGCCTATTGTCTTGTATGTTCCAACTGTCTAGCAATCTTTGAATCATGTTCTGCCTCCACGTCGTTCGCCTTAGACTTTTATCCTTTGGAATATACCACCTGTTCTTATACAGGAGCAAGTCCTTTTTAATTCTAAATTTTGTATCGACCTTACTGTCGCCTTTGAGGAGTGTCTTCGGCATTGGTAGATATGGTTGATCACTATTGGCTGCCTTTATAAGAGCCTTGTGAAATCTTTTCTGCAACTGAAAACCTTGGTAAGTCTGCAACATGTGTTGTCGCAAGATGACAGGGTCCTCTCCAATATACTGTCCAGGGCGCAAAAATGTAAAAGGTTTGGAATTACTCTCCCCTTCAGGGCGGTAGTCTATATACCTCAACAAAGCATCAGCCTTTTCATTCAACCGCCCTTCTCTATAAATCACCTTAAAATTAAACGGTTGTAAAAACTCTGCTCTGCAATGTTGTCTGCGGTTTAGAGTCTTTCTAGTATTAAAGTACTCTAAATTCTTGTGATCAGTGTACACCAATATCTGATCATCAACCGACATCAACATATATGCCCATTCCTTAAAGGCTGCCACTATTGCGGCCATCTCCTGGTCATGGACCTCATATTTTATCTCTGCTGATGAGAACTTTCTACTATGAAATGCCACAGGATGCCATTTCTCATCCTCACAGAGTTGAGATAATATGACCTATAGAGCAAAGTTACTAGCATTGGTTTCCAACTTGGTTGGACAAGTGTCATCAAAGTGTGTCAGAATTGGGCCATGGTAAACATTTCCTTTAACAGTAAAGGTCTCCGATGCCACAATATCTCTCCAATGCCACTGCTTATGAGGTATTAAGGATGATGATCAGATAAAATAGAGTGAAAAGATTAACTGGCATGAAATTAAAATTGAATCGTACTGTTTCTCATCATGGAGACATCACACGTAATAGTAACCAACTTGAGACCAAACGGCGGAGAACCAACCAGAACCTATTTGGGAAGATGACTTTACTTCCGGTAGGCTACCCCATGGTGCAATGTCAGCACTTTCACAATTACCGAGTGGGCCTGGGCTTGGGCAATTATTCGACAATTTTGAGGACCTTAAGGAATTGATCGAGGATTGGTCAATTAAGGAAAGGTTTTCGTTCCTAGTCGCTGATAAGGATCAGAGCTGTGTTATCTACAAATGTGTTGTTTCACACTGTGAATGGCATGTCAGAGCTACATGCACTGAGGAAGGAGATATTCAGGTAACGGTAGTGAATTCAGAACATAGCTGTCTTCCGGGGGAGGAAAGTACGCGGTATAGTGTTGCTGGATCAAGCTCTTGGCTCTGTCGGCATATCCCTAAGTACCTGAATATTACGCAAGCTACAAAGCCCTGGGAAATTATCGACTGCCTCAAGGTCCAATTTGGAGAAATGCTGCCTTATAAGTGAGCATGCAGAATCAAAAACAGTCTTTTAGAGGACACATTGGAGGCCCAATGGGAAGGGTTTCGGCAGCTCCCAAAATATGTGGAGGCTATTCAAATAGCCAATCCGGACACATATATACGGCTTTCCAGTAACCATGAAACACACCAGTTCCAGCGAATTTTCATCTGTCCTGTCCAGTCACGCGAGTCTTTCCGCTTATGTCGTCACTTTATTGCAGTTGATGGAACATTCCTGAAAACTAAATTTGTTCAGACCCTGCTATTGGCAGTTACAATTGACGCCAATGGTCATACTCTACTCCTTGCTTGGGCGATAGTGGAGAGTGAAAATAGTTCTTCCTAGGAGTACTTTCTCATAAATCTACAGCAAGCTATTCCGGAGATCTGTACTGAAGCGACCATCCTGATAAGCGATCGTGACAAGTGGCTTATTAGTGCTTCAAATGTATTAGCGTCTACAGTAGTTCGTGCTTTCTGCTGCCAGCACTTGAAGGCAAACTTTACTACTACATACAGAAGGGGTTTGGCATCAAAGTTTTGGGCTATCGCTCGAGCTGAAAGTGTTCAAAAATTTGAAAATAGCATGCTTACCCTCAGTGAAATAAAGCCTGCTGCTGAGCAATATTTATGCAATATTGATTCTAGGCTTTAGACAAAAGCACACTTTCTTGGAAGCCGGTATGGGCATGATACCTTAAATATTGTTGAGTAAGTCAACAACTCATTAAAACAAGACTGTGAGCTCTCGATTGTTGAGCTACTCAATGCAATTTGGCATCGAGTCATGAATCAAAGATTCGAGCACTATCAGACTGCCTGTAATCCTGGCCTAGGAGTCCTATATACCAAGCTCTGTACCAAAGAATTGGGGGAAAGTAGGATTTGGGCTCGACAAAATATTGCACAAATGGCTAATAAGATACCTGGTCATGTCACGCAACCTAATGGCAATGTTAAGATTGTAAATCTTGATACGGGCAGATGCACTTGCTGGCGTTAGGAAGAGAACGGAATTCCTTGTGCCCATGCATTAACCTGCATAATGAATCTCCATCAGGTAGGTAAACCTATTTGTCATTACTACTATTCACCAGACTAATTTTTCTCTCAGCCCTTTCAGAACTACCTTCCGGATATTCTTTCTATTTCTACCTGGAAAGAGACATATGAAACGAACCTTCTTCCTGTTGATATTATCAATATTCAGTTCAACGAGGCAGCACCAGCACCCCCGCCAGACATCCCTCTTGACCCACTTGGAAATCTGAATCTCCAACCTATTGCTGCACAGGTAGAACCTCCGCTTACCCGCAGGCCCCGTGGACGCCCACGGAAAGCACGACTCCGGGCCGGAGACGTTATTCAAAGGCAGCAAAACAATAATTCCCGGCCTCCCCTACACTGCTCCACCCATGGTGCCATTGGACATAACTCTGCAACTTGCCATAATGCTCCTAGTTAATCTAATTCTTCTTTCTTGCTCTCATAATTTTTTTAATTCTTTTAATTTCTAATTTTTAATTTGTATTTTATCTGATCATCATCCTTAATACTTAATAAGCAGTGGCATTGGAGGGATATTGTGGCATTGGAGGGATTTATGATCGGGATCTGTGGCATCGGAGACCTTTACTGTTCCTTTAATGTGTCAAAAGCATCTTGACATGAAGTAGTCCACACCCATTGAATACCTTGCTTTGTCAAGTCTGTCAATGGTTTAGCAATCTTACTAAAACGTTTTATGAACTGATGATGGAAGTTAGCAAAGCCTAGAAAGCTTTGCTCATTGACAACCTTCTCAGGTGCTGACCATGCCCGGAGATCTTCAACCTTTGTACTTGTCATAGAGATCCCTCCATCGGATATGTTCTACCCAAGAAACTCTACTGCCCATTGATGGAAGCTAGACTTCTTAATGCTAACGCAAAGGCGTGCCTTCCTTAGTCTTTCAATAACTCACCTAACCAGGGCGACATATTCTTCCACTGTTTCCGTATCGGTCAGAATGTCATCCATATAAGCAATGACTCCAACATCTAACATATCACGGAATACAATATTGATCATACTCTGGAAGGTTGAGGGTGCATTTTATAACCCAAAGGGCATCACAGTGTACTCATAAAGACCGTATCTGCGTTTGAAAGAGGTCTTGCGATCTTCCCCTTCTGCCATGCGGATGAGGTATTAGCCATTCTTCCAATCTAATTTACTAAGATTGTAGCTTTACCGAGCGTGCATCTAAGCTTGCTCATCAAGGGGAATGGATACTTATTCTTCATAGTAATCTTGTTTAACCCTTGGTAATCAACACATAACCGAAGCGTTCCATCTGGGTTCGGCACAAATATTCTAGAAGCGCCAATTGGCGAGGAAGATCTTCTGATCTTTTTATGGTCCTCCATTTCCCTAATATAATCTCACAATACGTCTAATTCCTTATTAGACAAGTGATCGATAGGCCCGTCTGGCAATTTGGCGGCAGGAATCAAGTCAATACAATGATTGTATTTTGTATGCTCAGGTAAAGCATTAATTTTTTCCTGACTGAATATATCTGTATAGTCTCTATATTCAGGCAGAATCTTGATCTTGATGTACTCGGCTTCTTCATCAGTATAGAGGGCCATACCCATGACAAAGATATTGTCTGGGTGTTAGGTATACCTGAAGGCTCAGCCTTCCATTAGTGAATAAAGACCTATAGTTACCCTACCTTAGGATTCTGAGTTCAAAAGGACAAGCCAACCCCCCACTCCTACACCAGCGTTGGGACCACACTACAACAGCAGACGCCGCCCTAGTGGTGTCCCCTCACCAAAGACATAGTCATTGGAGCCCTTCTCATAACCCCATATAGGTCGTGTCCGTCCTTCCGACCCGATCCTGCTTGCAGGATATATGAGGAAAGGCCTTTGGCGAGCATATGCAAGTAGTTCGAGCCAGAACGGTTGATGTCGCATAAGGTTATTGACCACCAAAGACTGCAGTTGCTACAGGGGTGACTAAGTAACAGGATGATTTTACCAATGATGGTTATGCAACATCATTCTATACTTCACGCTCCCGCGATGAGAGTCGCGGAAGTAAATGGTCTTGTTGGAAGATGTAGTTTGAGTAATCAAGCATACCCGCACTCACAAACACCATTAGTATTCTTCGGATACTGATTGAACTAAACGATAACTATATGTCTGTGGAGAGATAATGGCCATTGCTGCGATTATCAAGACAAGTCTATCTTATGTCTTTCAACTGTCGAGTGCAGGGTATACCTGCAATGCTGAGAGGTTGATAACAAAGCTGGCCCCTTTGTTGGTTCAATCATGAAGACCATTCTGCATATGCAGTTGTAAGCAAGACTCAATGTTGATGACGATGGATCGTCACGAATAGACTGATGTGTGGGAGCACTGTTAGGAATATTCATGGTATTGCGATTCCGGAGTCAAGTGAGATAACAGAATTGACAGGGTCAAATGATGTTCGCACCTTTGAAGAAAAGATGGAATTGTTAGTAGATACTGAGTTAGTATGAGAACTAGATATAGCCCACTACCACCCAGATGCGGTATATAAATATCGAGGTGCCTCCCGAGCAATATGACAAGCTTCGCCTCTGCTATCTCCCTACCCCTACATTTCTCAACACCACATTGCTTCTGGTACAAAATCTCACAATACTCTGCACTCTTAGTCAGCTGCCTACTCTTGCACTCTCAGTGAGCTGCGCTTCCGCTAGCACTCTTGATGAGTTGCAAAGATGTCCGTTGATGGTGCCCCTCAGGGTTTCCCTCTCCCTCCTTCGTCGGTGCCCTCTACCAGGCCCAGCTCTACTTCCCCCCCCTCGGAACAGATCATATACGTGAGGAATTTCCTTGGGGAAAGGCTTAACAAACTTGGCCTCAACGATATGGTCCCCCTCCCTACAAGCTCTGAGCTCGGTAGGGATCTCTCTATGGGTGAGTCCGTTATTCTCCCTCTTCTCTGCTCTGCGATTAATGCACTGGCCTATCTCCTTGAAAGGGTAGACACCCGCAACGACTGCATCACGCACACACCTGACTCCATCAGCCAGGTGGCAAACTCGGTTCTTAACAGGGACAAGCTGACCACCTCCCTTGCCCCCATCACTTTTTCGGTTCGCGACCTGTCACATAGGGTCAGCACAGCCCTCCCGTCGCACAGACCCACACCCCCATCAACCAGTCAGGCGCCTTCCGCGGCCCCCCCCCCAAAAGACCCCCTGCACCCACACCCGGACTACATTCCGACTTCCCCAGGCATGACTACGCCACCAACAAGTACTACGGTAATTCAGAGGCGTTTGCCAAGGCCCACCCCACCTCCTGGGAAGCCTCTCACTTTGCCTATGGGGGATACCCTGACGTTTCCACTTTCCTTCCTGGGTTACAAGACCCCACTTGCCCTCGTCTGACCTACGCCCAGGTTGTGGCCCCCACGACAAAGGGTAAGAAGAAGTCCTCTCCCCAAGGGGTTGCCTGTCTGGCCTCTCCACCCTCCTCCTCGTCCTTACCGGCTTCCTCCTCCTCCTCCTCCTCCAGACCCTCTACTCTCCCGGCTGCGGCTAGCAGATTCCATGCTCCCAGGCAGGATCCCCTCCCCTACCCGGATAGAGAAACTATTGCCGCCACCTTCCCCGATATAGCTGCAGAGGTCTTACGTTCGTCCAACTGCCCCCTCCCTCTCTCCTTCACTGCTAAAGTCAACTCGAACGGTACGGTCACCCTCCTAGGGGTCTCCCCTTCCACACCTGCCTCCGATTACGCTCCCTTCTTCGGTGCCCTTGCGGCATGACTAAGCAAGTCCTTCCCAGTCGGCTCCTCGCCGTGGCTCCCTTTCAGGCCTGCCCCCAATGAGAACCAGTTCGCCATCCATGGCCTCCCTCTCCGCTACCTCCCAGAGGACAATACAGGTCTCTTCGTGTACCTCAAGGCTGCAATTCTCAATGCGAAGGGTGTTGAGATCACCTCGGCCCGCTTTCTCAACCCGGATCTAGAAGCCCGCTCTCTGAAACTTGCCTCCTCGGTTGTTGTCACGACTCGCCCTAAGGATGGTAAGAGGATGGTAAGAGGATGGGCCCCAACATCTTTCTTCTCTCCCTTAAGAGGGAGGTCAAAACTGCTCTCTCCGCCAATAAAACTACGCAATGCCGCAACTGTCAGAGGTACGGCCACACGGCCCCCATCTGCAAATATGATCACCCTGTCTGCTCAATCTGCGCCCATCACCATCGTAAGACGGAGCACCGCTGCCCCAACTCCACATGTCCCAAAAAAGGCAACCTTCGCCCCGTGGCAAATTGTTGTTCTGCCTCCCCCGGGCACTGTGCTAACTGCGGGGATGACCACCCTGCTACTGACCCTGCCTCCCCAGCTAGACCAAGCCGTCTCCCCCCTGCTGATGAAGTACCTTCCGCACAGGATCACGCCGCCTCTGCCCCTGCCGAAGGGGACATGGACACAACTGAAGATGAGGGTGAAGCTGTTGCCGAGACCCCTAGACCCTCCGCCCCATCAACAGTAAGAAGACTTCTCCCTACCTTCGAGGTAGTGACCCCACGGCCAACTCGCCCCTCAGCTCCTCCCTCAGATTTGCGCCCTACTCCGGGGGTAGGTGGCCCACTCCCCCAGGTGGCCCCCAGCCCCTCCCCTGCCCCATCCAATGAACCGGGCAGGGCCCGATAATGCATTACAACGATAGCTCAGCCCCTTCTCTACGGCCGGCCAGGGGGATCTTTCACTCCTTTTCCATCTTTCAGCACAACAGCCTTGGGAGCTGGGATGTGTTTCTCTCCTTCATGAACAGTCTTAGTCAGTTGTCCTCCCCCCCCATGTTAGTGGCCCTCCAAGACCCCCCGTCAGAAGGGGTCAGCTGCCGTCCTGCTCCACGTACAAATGTTTCCACCCCCCTTCTCCCAAACCAAGGGTTGCCTTCTACGTCCACCCTCTTTTGCTAAATTGGGTTTCGCTTCTGCCTGTCACGTCCACCTGTCATGATTTGTTTTCGATCGACATATTCGCCCCTGAAGGTTTCTTTGAACTCCAGTTCGCCCGCATCAGGATAACCAATGCCTACAACCTCCCCCTCAGGTCTGCCCCCTTCCACACTATTTCCCCAACTGCATTGTTTCAGGATAACCCTTTCCTGACCCTGGTGGTTGGTGACCTCAACCTACATCATCCTACCGCCGACCCCTTGTGCACGTTCAATTCTAGATAATATAATCTGTCTCATCCGTACTACAACCATGCGTCCGAGTGTGGCTATTCTCTCCTCAACCAACCTGGGTTATACACATGATTCCCCTTCACACACCATGCGAGGGTCTCGGTCCTCGATCTTGCTTTCGCCAACGGCCCACTTCATCCTTCTGTCTCCCAATGGGACACACCCCTCCCCTCAACGGGCTCTGACCATGTTCCGGTGCTCATCACGCTTAAGTCCCCCAGGTTCATGCCTCCACCCCCCTCTCCTAACTGGTCAAAAACGGATTGGTCTAGCTTCCTACCCATCCTCCCTTCGTTGGTGCCCCCCCCTCCACCAGCTGCCTGCTCATCCTCCACCTTTGAGGACTGGTTCGACCCTCATGCCAATAGGGCCAAGTCCCTCATCACCTCTAACACCCCCATGTCGCGGCCATCCCCCAGGTCTAAGCCCTGGTGGTCCCCTCTCCTCTCTCACCTTAGGTCCGCCCTTCACACGGCCTCCAGGACATACAGATCCTCCAGAGACCCCTACGATCAATCAGCTCCACGCTCGGAGAGATGCTCTTACTTCTCGGCCATTAAGAAGGCCAAGTTCGCTCATTGGTCTAGTTACCTCTCATCCCTCACCCCCTCCTCGGTCTGTGAGGCCACAAAACTCGCACTAGGTAGACTAGGCATCAGGTTCCCCTCCTTTCCTGACCAAGACACTCCCGAGGGCATCAACACGGCCCTGCTATCGCATTTCTTTCCCTCAACGCTTCCTCCGATCAGCGCCCCCCCTCACTCTGTCTCCCTACTCTGATTACTTCCCTCTCAGCCCAGAGGAAGTCGCCCTTGGCTGTCAAAGTCCTCCAACACTTCAGCCCCGGGCCCCAACACGGTCTCCTACGACTTGTGGAAACGGGTCCACCGGTCGTGCCCCACCCTCCTTACCTCTCTCCTCTCCCCTCTGCTGCAGTATGGTCACCATCCCTCCTCCCGGAAAAAGGCGAATGGCAGTGTCCTAGACAAATCGGGCAAGGCCTCCTATGATACCCCGGCCTCCTTCAGGGTCATTGTCTTACTTGAAACCCTCTCCAAGATACTGGAGTGGGTCACCGCTTCCCGTCTCTCCCTCCTTGCCAAACACGTAGGTCTACTGCATCCCCACCAAACAGGGTCCCTCCTGGGCCTTTCCACCTTCGACGCCACGTCCACCCTCACACATGAGATCCGCCTCCTCCAGAGACTCGGATCCAAGGTCTCATCTTTGTTTCTAGACATCAAGGGCGGTTTCGATAATGTCGATCCCGGCCAGCTCATGTCAGCGCTACGCGCTAAGGGAGCCCACAAATACCTCATCGCGTGGGTCGGCTGTTTCCTAACTAACCGCATGTGTAAGCTCCTCTTCCCAGGATCCCCGAGGATATTCTCGCCGGTTGCGGTTGGTACCCCCCAGGGCTCCCCCATCTCTCCGCTCCTCTTCGTCATCTACGTTTCCCTGTTACTCCCTGTGATCCCCAAGGGCATAGTGCTCTCCTATGTGGATGATTTGGTGGTCACGGTCTCCTCCTCTTCTCACAGACGCAATGTTCAGCTCCTTCAAGAACACTTGAGCTCCATGTGTCGCATTGCGGCGCCCAGAGGTCTTACCTTTTCCATTCCCAAGACGGAACTCATTCACTGCCGCACCCCCTAGGAACGCTCACCCCCCTCAAAGGCAGGTGTCTGGTTGGACGACCTGTACTTCCCCCCTAAAAACGAGGTAAGATGGCTGGGATATTGGTTCACACCCTTCCTCTCCCCAAACGCTCACTTCAGCAAGAGGCTGTCCCTCGCCCAGGGTGCCCTGGACACAAGCAAGAGGCTCTCCCCCCCAGGGAAAGGTCTTCCGCTGTATCTCTGCCACAGACTGGCCTCCTCCCTTCTTGCCCCTGTCCTGCTATATGGGGCGGACCTCTATACACCCTCTATGAGGATGCAGGACAAGTTAGATGTTTTTTGGCATCGCGTCCAAAGGTGGGTGACTTATTGCTTCTCTTCCACGCCTGTTCCCATCCTGGCCATTGAGGCCTGCCTCCCCCCCCTCGTCCTTCTAATAGAGCATCGTCAACGCATGGCGGCCTTGAGGGTGGTCTGCTCCCCTCCCAAATTCAATCCGGCATCGGCCAGGCTTCACAAATCAGTCCCTAACCGCTCCTCCTCTCGCTCCCTGCTCTGCCACCCCTCCCTTCTGGTCAAGTTAAATCCTGCTTCTCGCCCCCTTATGTGGAAGACTCCTCGGGCGACTATTCGTAAACACCTCCCTATCAATGAAATCGCGCACAGAACGCTCCCCCTGTTAAAGGGCAGGCCTTCCTTTCCGCTCCATAACCCTCAGTTGGTCCCTACACTATCCGTCCCCATGGTGGACCCCTCCTCAGACTCATATGACGCCCTGAAGAAAGAGTCTAGGGCAATCCTACTCCTGCACTGGACTTCTCTTGCCCACCCGCCTCCAGATTATCTGTATCCCCCCTCGCTTACGCCCCACCCCTTTATGGGCCTCCTCAAATTCCTTGCCGGCCCCCTCCATCAGATGAGGTCGGGCAAAGGTTACCTTGCGGCCCATCCTTCCTGGTATAATCGGGACTCTCCCTCTACCTGCCCCTGGTGCCGCTCCACGGCTGAGACCGTAGAGCACGCCATCCTCCACTGCGAAGCCCGTCCCTGCCTAAGAGAGAGTCTCCTCCCGACTCTCACTTCGCTTGACGCCGCCTCGCCCCTATGGTCCTCCGATCATGATATCGCTGCTCTCTCCAGTTTTATTTGACTCACGGCCACTGGCTATCCGCCTGAGATGTTCCCCCCGAGCCCTGGCACCACTTCTACCCACAGCCCTCCTCCCTCCCCTCCTTTCTCCCCCTCGCCACGCTTCAGGTTTTCTGCAGTGGAGGATGATTAAATGTGGTTGGTTTATTTCTTTACTTGTTGTCCTTGATGGAGATCGTATGGTCTGGTGATTTTGGACTTTTCTTTACTAGTTTATAATGTTTTCCCTTGGTTGGTTTTTGCGTCGAGGTTTAGTTACGCTTTGGAGAATTGGGTTGTTAGGATTTTCTTTTGTTAGTTATTTGGCTTTGAGGTTTTGTTTACGCCATAGCTCACCGCTGCATGCGAGTTCTTTGTACCTTTAAACAAACGAATACATGACTTAAAAAAAAAGCTCCTGAGCTTTATGAACATCATCAAGCAATGGAGAAGAGATCTTATCAATATATAATGTTTACTCTAGAAAACCTTTTATCATTCTACATACCTCTACTTTAGTCATTGAGCCTTCCTAGACAATCACCATCTACGATAAAGATTATTGGCCTGAGTTATCTCGCAAGTCTTTGTGATAGGCTCCCGTCTAACACCGGGTACTCGGCTAAGAGTTCTTGTTCTGTAATGAACTCTAAGCGCCTTTCTTTCCTTAGACAGTAGGCTTTACAATAATCAAAATGCCACTTAAGACTGCCCTTTTCCCAGTTAATATCTGGGTTATGGTCCTTTAAGCACGACATTGGCAGGAAACCATTCGTCTTGCCTGCCGCCATGTGTTCAACTTCAAATCACATTTTATTCATATGGGCTCATATGTACATATCCACAGCAGTGGTATAGTGGAGTCCTGAGCCGGGAATGTGATTTCCACTGGCATCCAAAATTGGTGTTGGATCCTTCCGACGTATACAAGGTACCTGGGCATTCTTAACCCAATCACTCTTTCATACAGCCCCAGTAGTGCCACTATCTAACAATAAGAGGGCTTCGCCACTCAGCCTCTCTTGGTTGTGACTCCATTCCAATCGCACTCTTAAGTGAATTGATCTTGTATGTGGCGGTAGGCCTGCAAGCCTCAACTGCTTATCGGGTCTCTTGTCCCTAGACATTGCGGTTACTATTTTCAGAAGAATTTGGTGTAGTTTACGGTAACTAGTCAATATCTCTTGCCTTTGAACACCAGAGCAGCCACAATGGGTCATCAATAGTTTTATCACTTGATAATCTTATGGGGTTTCAATGGCTAGGGTGTTTACTATCAAACCAGCATGATTTCTGGTATTCAACCCTTCTCAAGTAAACTTGCAAAATGACTTCAATTGCTAAGTCAAGTCCAGCCTGACGAAATCAACACAAAACCCAACCAAATTCACTCCAAAATTTCGAACAGTATGAGATAAGCAAATAACACTTTCGCACAATCACGTAAGGGAACAAAGGCATGAAACAAAGTACAGTAACCTTTCTCAACATAACAAAAGAAACCCAACCAATCTCACTATCTCTATAGCCAGATATTAGTTGCAATTTGTTGTACCTCTGGTGGGCAACATGACTCCTTCGCTTCTGTCATCTCTCTCATCTGCCTTTCTGGACCCCTGGGTAGAGTTAGCTTTTGCGTTTCTATCACCTCTTGAGGATAGATCTTACCTGGTTGTCCATGTTGGTATTAAGCTCCAAGATGTCCAAATCTGGAGGCAGTAATCTACGGACCTCGTTAACAAGTTGCTTAACTGCAGGTTTAGGAGAGGCTTCAATGTGTCGTGATTTCGGGACTTGGGTGGCTTCATGTCCAGCCTCACCAGCGCCTCCTTTTCGATTAATTCGAGAGGACGAAACAACTCGTGTAGCTGAAGGACACTTTACCCAGTAGTGACCTGCTTGTCCACATCGACAGCATTGATTCAACCGTTTGTGTTTGTCACTCAGAGTCTGGGGAACATCACAATGCATTTTCATGTGCTCTGTTTCCTGAGGTCTTGATAACCCAGACACATGGTTGTGGTGTTTCTGTTGTCGTGGCCCCAGGCCTTTCCTATCCTTTCACTGTCTCTTCATTCAAGATTGCCTATCATCACTCTTTTCCGGCTGCGAATGATGTTTATCCCATGTAAATGCGCGGTTAAAGGAAGGAACGTCTTCTAGCTGATGACTGGTTTGAAGGAGGAGATTGATCAATTCGACATAATCGTCTGGGAGCGGAGTTTTCAAAGCCCATGAATTGCAAAGGTCTGTTGTTATACCTACGCAGGCTTTGCCCTTGCCACAATTGCCACTATATCCCAACTCTAAAGCTAGTCTCATCAGTTCATCATAATAGTGATCGATCTTAACGGACTTCATAGTCAAATCATTCCACTCACAAAGAGCGCGATCCCAATCCGAGTGTTCACCAAAACTTGACACCAGCAGTTGCCGAAAACCTTCCCAGGCGCGAAGGACATTTTTCGGATCAAAGGGACTACCTTCTCGACTGCACCCTCTTCACTAACGTATGGGTAGATGCTCTGGTACCATTTTTTGGCTGGGCCTTAGAGAAGGGGGATTACCAAACTTCCTTTATCACAATCCTTGCAGAGGGATTCTCTAAAATAGTCTAGCTTGATTTCACAATCCTGTATCAAGCATTAAGTATCAGTAGACTCACCCTTAAAAGGATTGACACCTAATTTCTCAGGTTTTTTCGGTTGCTGCCATGACTTCTTACTCTTGCATTGTTTCTGAAGATACACAGCAAGCTCACGATAGAGCCTATCATACTTTTCCTTCCATGCCTCATTCCAGTGAGACTTGCGTCTTCCTAGGAATTTTCTCGGATCAGGGAGAGAGGAGTCAGAATCACCATCAGAGGAGGAGTCGGAATAACCAGGGTCTCCACCACCTCTGGCGCTTCCACCACGGGAGGAAGATTTCCCCCACTGCCACCAGTGTTACTGCTGGGCCTCCCCTAGGGCAATCATAACCACTAAAACCATCCTGATCTGGCATGTCTTGGTCCATCCTTTCCGGCAAGGTCTTAGATGGTGGGGGAGAAGGTTGTTGGCTAATGGCACTAGTGTTAACCGAATAGTCCCTGAAAAAGTCTGGGCAATTACTATGCCTAGTGTGCCTCACACTCTCACAGTACCTACATCTGTTCTGTTTTGCCTTTGCCTGTGGAGCTCGTTTAGGTTGCTGATGGACCCTAAACTTTCACGGTTCGAAGTTGCTCTTAAGTCATCGATGCCTATGAGAGTACCTAGTATCGCTCCGATCTCCTACGACTCTACAACCAGAGGAACAACCATCCATAGACGTATGCGCCTCAAGTCTTGAGAAACCAGGGAATTCAGCTTTACCTAATGGTTTTGCTAGAGCAAGTGGTGTAATTGCCTGAGCAAAGGAACCAGGGATTTGTGGAGTGGTTGGTAGAGGGGTCTGCCCTGCTACCATGAAGGGTCTTTCATGTTCAATACGGAGTGTCGAGGTACTTTGTTCAACTACCAGAGAGGCAGGTACCTTGACGATTGTGGTAAGGGTGAGAGTGTTACGTTGACAGCTTCCGGAGGTGGTGGCTGTGGAGAATTATGTCTTGAAGATCTCCCCGATGAAATAGAGCTAGTCTTGATAAGACTGAGAGGAGGTGAAGATATGCGGAGGTTTTTGACCCAAGGCGTTGTTCCCCGAGAACAGACTATCTTGCTAAAAGCAACATCAAGAGGCATTGGTCGTTTCTGAGCATCGGCCACCTGCTTTTACAATTCTGCAAGCTGCTCTTGCTGTGCGAGAAACTGCCTACCCACCCCATTCAACCAAGGTGATATTGCTCATTAATAATACAAGCCGCAACTTCAGCAGCAGAATAAGGATGGGGTTATAGAGCCAAGGGAAAGGCAGGGGCTGAACACATGATAACATCATTCTCAGCATCAATAGAATACCCCTGGGCAGTGGCCAACTCCAAGGCCTCTACCCGTTTCCGGAATATCTGCTTGGACATAGCCAACTGGCGGAACTTCTTTCGCTGGTATTCCATCCAGTGGTTTGCGTTTTCCATGATATCTATTTCAAATGTATGCTGATGTTCTTCAGCGACATTGAGGGGGGGGCTTTGTGCGTCTTGCATATGCCTTGTTATTTCCTCTAGTATGATGGGTTCAACGAGATCTCATATGAAGTCAGCGAAGTTCATCTTCTGGTGCCAGTTTGGGGAATTCTTCATCCAACAGAGGTGTCATGAGTGAAACTCTGGAGGAAGGCACCAGGGTCTTCAATCTCCCTCTCTCTAACTGTGTGTGGAATTTCCTTCTCAAAAGAAGTATCATTCTCAATGTCATATGTCAAGAGCTGCTGGATCTGATGCTAACCGAGTCGCCTAAGGTCTGCTCTTGCAGCTGCTCGGGATGTTTCTCATTCAATTCTAGCCAAATGCTCAGGACGAGGATGAATACAGGACATAGACATAGTTGAAGACATTGTTCTTTCCACCCAATCCTTCTTGTACCAGACAAGTGACTTGTAATCAAAGAATGTCCAAACTGTAGACTAACGCAACAATTCTCTGAAGAGAGTTAAACAAGTGCGCTTAAGTATATACTGTAATGGGAGCCCCCTATGGAGTGGTGAACTCTAAGGTTGCGACCACACTAAACACTCAATGTAGAAGATAAAGAAGAGGTGAAATAATTCAAAAAGAATCAAACAGTAAAATTTAATATAGTTAGGCTCAAAGCTTCACTCAATTAGTTCTCTCAAGGAAAAGTTGGTTATTGAAGTAGAATGCCAAACGCATAAACTTTAAGTAGGTATCAGATTTAAGCCATTTATACTCAACTCGACTTGGATCTTGTACGAGCACCCTGTCCTGCCCAGGGCTGGCCGAGATCTACCCTCCATCTGGAATTATCCTGCCGGAAGTATCGGACCAGCTCGGGTACACTTAACTCCATTAATTGGATATGAGTTTCTGCAAGGCATCTCCAACATACCGCAGCTTGATATACTCTTCCTATTCAAGTCATACCAGTAGCTAACTGTTATGACAACAACTGTAGTCAATACCTAAGTGGTGGACTCACTAGCCCAGTGGTAGTTTCGTCTATACAAGCTGTGCAGTCCATCATTTAATCTACTCAACTACTCAATACGATAATCAGACATGCAAGCTCCTCTCGTGAGATGTAACACATGGCTCGCTCAATGGGAGCTACCTATAGCCAGCCTCTCGGGACATACTCTACCGTGATAAGACACATACCTCTAGAGTCCACTGACAACCCATAGTAATGCTACAAATCAAGGGCAGAAGGTTCCATCTTGTTACTTAGGTATTCGTCCTGAAAGCACTCTTGCCTTCTTGGACTACCAAAGTACCTCTGGGAAGACTACCCTACTACCTGTAGACTAAGATAGATTCCTAGATGCCCGAGAGACCATTTATGTGCAACCCTATATTTGGCGATTACCCACAGTACCCTGATATATCCTGCGAATGACATTCGGTCTGTCGGATGGCGACGACTTATATGGGGTTACCGCAGCTGCTCCAATGACCTCTTTTTACTAGCAAACGAGCTACTATGCAGCCATCTGCCTATAACATGCCATCCCAAGGCTGGGGCCAGAGGGGGGTGTTAGCTAAACCAGACTAAGTTCAATAGCATGTTTGGGCCACCATTACACAGGTGTAGGACATCTCCGCGCAAATCCACCTGCCCTGATGAATATCTAAGAGCCTAGAGTATATGAGGCAATTGACCTCTAAGTTCTAGGATGACTTTGCTGGTGAATGTTGGGTAACTTGGACTCCTCAGTAGGGTAACTGGGCTCTATGGGCATAATGACAAAATTCCCAAAATAGGGTAACTTTGCCCTCTTATGGCTTTAACAGCTTCGGAAGACCTCCTATCAAAACCTAATATTGTCTGGGAGGCCTGTGTAATGTTCCTATAGTTTTCTTGACCTTATGTGAACTTACTCCCAAAAGGTTACCCTGCCTTATAGAGTACCCAAGGCTACTCCACTGTTCCCTAGACCTTGCCCTAGGTCAACCTGCTATTTGTATACTTAGTATACAAGACCATAGCACCTCTTGCTACCACTTGGTATACCATTTGTGCTAAGGTGATAGTCATTGTAGGTACCTATCGTTGGGTGGTTACACTAAGGGGCCTCGCACCCGGGGGAAGAGTGCCATTTTGGATTTCTTGTCCTATACAAGAGCCCATATGCTCACCTCCCTGCTTCATACGAGCGCTGGAGATCAGTTCCCTGGAGCGATCCTGGAACCTAATCATCTTGCGATCACTGCTCTGAATTCTCTTCTGCCAGCCTGCATGAGACCTGGGAAAGGCCTTTCTGAACTTTGCATAGTGCCTGACACTGTCCTGCATATCAGAGTTGGAATCTGGCTCATTGTAGAACTCGTCGATGTTGAATTTGCCCAGATCAAGATAGTCCCAATTGTGCCCAGCAAGAGGAGTATTGGTACACACAAGGTCGCCACCACCAGGTGGGGCAACAGCTGCTCGGTGGGGGAAGCAAGCAACAGTGAGACTGGTTCAATGGGAGAGACCAAGCCAGGCATTAACTTGATCGTCATCGATCAATTCGATCTCGTTGGCGGCACCAGGAGTGACATTCATTCCTTGAATGTGACAAAGAATACCTATGAACTGCCGCTGGTGCTCACCATCCTCTACGTACCAACTGGCAGCTTCGCCGAGCTTCTGCAAAGTGTAGTGCTGAAGGATCGCCGGCCAACTATTGGTTGGAGTTGAATTGCCATGCCTAACCCATGGGAGCAGGCAAGCCTGCCCAGCAATGGCACCTGACATCTTAATGAATATTATTCGTACTGGTCTCTCAGGGTAAAGGATTGCTTGGGGACGAGCATGGCCCTTTCTGCTCCTGATGCACAGTCAGCCTTCTCTGCACTCTCCTCTTGCTTATTATCAGAATTAAGTCTGGCATTCCTACCAGAATCAACTGTCTTCTTCAGCACATCAATAATAAGGGAATCCAGGGCGACATCAAAATGCTGATATGGGCCATTTGGTGGCGAGTTGAATTTGGCTTGGAAGCCTTAGAGAGTACAGTGTCAGATAGCCTTCCTCCTAACTTGACCCCACAAAGTGTCACCAGCCTGCCTGCAAGAGACGATATTCCTCTCCTGGCACTTCTGGAGAATCAATTGGTGAATGGCACAGTATCGACTCCCGGGCAAGGTACGTCCAGCACCATTAAGGTTGAGCTTGGTACAGAACTCGGCAGTAGTGGAACGAGGCATCCAAATAAACCAATTAGATTCTATGTGAAAAAAGAAGCAATTGGGACGTGCAAGAGGCTAACCTGAATTAAGAGTAAATCTTCTTGCTGTGCAGAAGAAGACAGGAATTCCCAAGAAATCTAGAGAATAGTCATTAGTAACTATTCCATCTGGGGCAAGGCGCAAATGAGACACAGGAGACCAACCTTTTCTTGGACAGTGGTAGCTAAACACAGGGAGCCACTAATTTATTTGTGGAATAGTGGTCACCTATCATTTCACAGGGAAAAAGGCTTAGAAGAACTCATACAAGCTGTATGCAAGTTCATTAAAGAACTTATGCAGTACTTCACAGCCCCCGAGAAGGAAGCCTGGAAACCCACGCTTCAAAGGTTGGTTTTTGCAAGGCGGATGAGGAAGGAAAGTGAAGAAACGAATCGTGTGAAAAACTTACCTTTGTAAGGAAGCAAACTGTATTGTCTACTCTGGCTGATCTTTCACTGGGGACGAAGGAGGGTTGGAAAAAGACGTCCTGAGTGACAAAGTTACCTTTGAGAAGCGGCAAGCGGTCAAAGGGTATGGTTTGACAGTAAGTTATTCTATACACTTGAATCAGTTAGTATATCTTAAAAAGGGCTGGCGGACCGCTCATTTCGGACATCAAAAAGCCATTGGATGAGACTGACCGATATGGTTGGTTTTAAATGTGAGTAAGACTCTATGATTGTTTGTGAGAATTAACAGCTGGATATAAAAGTGTGGTGGTCAAGGGAAAAATTGCTTTCTCAGGTAAAATATAAACGGTCAGAGGCTATAGGATGATTAGAAGGTGAATGAAGACGAGGAACGAAAGGAAAAAGCTAGAGTAACAAGGGGTCTATATATGGAAGAAGAAAGTACCATTCAAGGTGCACGCTTCCGCTCCCCTGTTTCCCCCCCCCTACGTTTCTCAACACCACGTCGCTCTGAGCACGATCTTTTCTCCCACACTTTTCATCCTCCTTGTTGGGCTTCGCGTCCCCACCCTCACCCTCAGAAATGCCCTCCCACCTGGGTGGCCCCCAGAGAAATGCTACCCCAGCTCCAGTCTGCCCCCTCGCAGCCACCGGGAACCTCGACCATCAGGTTTCGCTCTTCCATAGGCCAGCAGCCAACCTAGGGCTCCCTGCCGCAGATTTCCCTCCCATCACACCAGCCAACATCTCCACTCTCTCCATCGGAGAACAAATACTTCTCCCTCTTCTCTGCACCTCACTTCAATCGAGCGTCGATATTGCGACTGCCCTCGAGAGCCTGTCTACCGAAGTCCACAACCTGTCCTCTCAGGTTTCCAACCTGGATCTCTCCCCACAGCCCCCCAACCTTGCCCCTCTCCAAGCATCCCTTCGTGACATTGCCTCTTGTCTCCCGTTAGCCGCTCAGGCCCCTTTCCTCCCCAACGCCCCAACATAGCACCGCCTGCCACACACTCTTCCAGCAGGACACGGCCCACCCCTACTGGTGACACAAACCCCCCTCGTGATGCGAAGGGGACGGGAAGAGCACCTCCGGCCCCAGCCCCACTACCTCCCAACACAGTCTAGCCATCCCCCTCAGCTGACCCCAATCTCCCAAGATATGACATGTCAACTTCCCCTCCTACCCGATATGGCAACCCTGAGGTGGTTGCCACAAAATACCCCCACATTGGGGAACTGGAGGAGTTCACCAAAGGGAAGTACCCCCCCTGTCCGGCCTGGACCCCCGGCCACCTTGATCCTGGCTGGTGGCCCCCCGCCTCTATGGCCCCCCAGGCAACCCCCACATACGCTCAGGCTGTTGCGCCCCAGCCAAGGGAAAGAAGGGTCGGCAGGCGAAGGTCTCTGTCTTGACTATCTCCGTTGCGGTTGCGTCTGTAACAATCCTACTCCGGTGGAGGTTAGTTTAGGCAACAGGTAACAAATTACTCACCTAATGATTAATAACAATGTGATAGTTCTTGTTTCGTCGAAGTCGAGAGAGTATTCGTCTTTCCCTGATTAACTTATAATCTCTTATTTTGTTCTTAGACTATCTGATAGTTTTTGTATCTCACACAAATACCTTATTGAGGAGAGATGGTGAGGGAATCTCTTCGTATCTTGATCTCTTCTCTCGTGAGAGAGAGGTGAGACTGTCCTTGTCTTTAACAAGGTCGTGGTTGCTCTGACGCCAAGAGCTAGGTTGCTTGCATACAAGCGAGAGATAAGGGTGAAGGTAAAGGTTATAATGTAAGAAAGTACTTAGATGGTTGCCTGAAGAGCTCTAACTACTGTGACTGTTTTTCTTTTCTTTTTTTCTTTTTTTTTTTAAATCATATGCATTTGTTTAAGATACAAAGACAGCACGCACCGCACCCTCTATTTTCCTCCCGCTTAAAATACTTACCACATTCGGCCAACATAAAACTCAGGGTTTGGTCTTTATTTCGTCACGATACATCTATTTTGGCTTTTCACTTGGGCTTCATTTTCAAGTGAAATATATATTTCTCCTTTGCTGAGAGGATTTTTATTCTTGGAAAGGTCAAACTGGTAGTTTGACTTTACTTTCTCTCTCCCATTCTTCCCTGTCCTCCGGCCTGGCCTTTTGGCCTTGTCCTGATGTCGTCTGCCCCTCTCGCTTCCACTGGGGCAGACCCAGCCACGGCTGTGGGCCCTGCTCGCTCTGGCTCCTATCGCCAGGACTGTAGGGCTGATCCTATCTCTCGCTAGTCGTCATCCCTGTCCCGTCATGCCTCTCTCTCCGGGGAGGCTGACAATGTCGCCAATATCCTTGGGCATGGTGGCCTCGCTCGCCTTGACCCGGCTTCGTTCCCCACTGTCGACAATGCCTCCGCCGCTACCTTGCCCGAAAGTCAACTTGCTATGGCACCCTTTCTCGCCCAACTCATCGCCATGGTTAATGACCTTGGTGCCTCTGTTACCTTCTTGACTTCCCAGGTTGAGACCCTCACCTCCGCCCAGGCAGAGCGCTCAGCCACCCCCTCACCAGCAGCCACATCCAACCTGGAGGCGTCCCTCAAGGATTTGTCCTCTGGTGTTGCTGCTCTCTGGTCACACCGCGCCCCACAAGTGGCACCCCCGCTGCCTCAAGCGCCACCCCCTCCTGCCCCTGCTGTCCAAGCTAAGCCTGCTCAGCAGAAAAAGAAACTAGCAACCCGCCTTTCGTCTCGCACGGTCGCCGCCCTGGATTTTCCCTTTCTTTTCGAGGGCAAATGGAATGGCAACCCAGACACGGACGCTAAACGCCACCCTGACTCACCCCAAGCTGCTATCCTCTTTGGCTCACGTGATCCCCAGTCGGAGGAAGGCAAGCTTTACTCTGAGCGATCCCCACCTACCTTACTCTTCCATACCGGTCCACCCCCCGGTTTCACAGTCGCTGATCCCCCGCAGCCCCAAGAACAAACCTGGGCACAGGTTACCAGGAAGGGCGGTAAGGGCAAGAAAAACGCTACTGCAGTACGAGTTGCTGCGTCAACCAAGAGTAGTGTCCCCAAAGGACCCCCACCGCTCCCAGCTGCACAACGTCGTTTCTTTACCCCCTCCGCCACCACAACCCTCCCGAACGATTCTTTCGTTCTGACTGCTACCCTCCCCGACATCATGGCCCCTGTGCTTAAAGAAGCCAACTGCTCTCTGCCCCTTTCCCTCACTGCTTCAGTTAATCGCAATGGTGCTGTAACTCTCACAGCCAACCCATACACCCCATCTTCTTCTTACTCCCCTTTTTTTGATGCCATGACTAAGAAGCTCAATCAGAGTTTCCCTATTGGGGATAACCCGTTTCAAGTTTTTAGGGTGGCACTCACAAGTGTCGAACTCCTCATCCACAATCTTCCTCTTTCTATTCTTCCGCACGAGCCAACTGACCTCTTCCCCTCTCTCCTTTAATCAATCAGCAATGCTATTGATGTCCCCATTTTTGGGGCTAGATTCTTCCAGTCAGACCCGGTGAAAAGGGCCAAGAAGCGCACAACCTCGGTGGTTGGAGCAGTCAACCCACTTCATGTTTCCAGGTTCGGCGAATCCATCCGACCTTTCTCCCGCGCCCGCACGCTCACCCCCGCCTACTCTGCCTCCAAGTCCACCCAGTGCAGGAAGTGCGGGCGCTTTAGACACTCTGCTCCTCTATGCAAAGAAGAGGGACAAGCTTGCCCAATCTGCACTCTCCTCCATCACCGTTCTGCCCACAGATGCGCCAACCAAAGCTGTCCGAAAGGAGGCTTTGAGAAGTCTGTCGTAGGATGCAGCAATGCCTCCCCTCCGGTCTGTGTCAACTGTGGAGGCCAGCACGCCTTCTTTGATGGCACCTGTCCCGTCCGCCGCGAAATCCTCTCCGCTCTCCGTCCTTCCAGGGACCATGATATTCCCGACGCCCCCAATGCGGCCCTCCCTCAAACCACCCCTCAAGGTCCAACTGCTCCTCCAATCGTGCCGGCTACGCCGGGCAGACCCAGGCCCCATTTCCCTTCCTCCAGCGAATCTACCCATCCCGAGACAGTTAGACTCGTTCGGAGCGAGTCCGCCCAACCTACCCTTGCCGCTCCCCTCCCCCGCAGGAATCTCTTTGGTGCTGGCAGCAGCCTCTTTTGAGCTCGCACCGGTGCCGACTAGAGCGAGCCCGCCCCGACTGACGTCCACATGGATCTTTAGATGTCGACATGCCCAGCCCCAACACAGCGTCCTTCACCATCCCAATTATTGCATTCTCCTGGTTGTTTAAATCTTTCCATTGTTCAGGATAATTGTCTCGGTAGCAGTAATGTTTTTCAAACTCTTTTTAGTTTTTTTACTGTGGTAGAAAGTTCTCCTCACATTGTTGCTCTTCAGGACATTCCCTTTGGAGGAATTGTCCTCCTATTTTTCGCCATTATAAATGTTTTTTTCCCCCTGCAACTGACAGCTATAAACCCTGAGTGGCAACTTATGTTCATGAAAGGTTACGAACTGTGATTTCTGTTCTTTCATTGTTTTTTGAAATGGGCAACCTTATGGCAGTGAACTTTCACTCCCGAGCGGGACTTTTGGATACTTGTCATAATTTGTTTCGTTTGTACAATGCTTACTCTATCCCTCATGGCCACATTAGGTCAGTTTCTCCTGCTGATTTATTTCCCCAGAATGATTCTCCTACACTCGTTCTTCGGGATTTCAACATTCATTACTCCGGCTCAGACCCGACTCATCTACTCTCCGATCACGACCAATTTATAAGTTCCTCTTACTTCGACTGGGCATCAGCTTATTTGTTTTCTGTCCTCAACACACCTGGGATCTACACTCGCTTCCCATTCACCACCAACCATCACCCGGCAGTTCTTGACTAGTCCTTTGCCAACTCTGCTTTGCTGCCGTATTTCTCCTCCTGGAATCCCTCCCTTCCCCCGACCGGTTCGGATCACACTGCCCTCACAATCATTCTCTCCACTCCGCTCCTAAAGCCCGCGGCTAGGGGCCTAAACTGGAAGTACAAGGACTGGGACCACATCACACCTCTGCTCGCCAATTTGTCACTCAGGGCCCCCCCTGCTCTCCCTACTCTACACACAATTGACCGTTGGTTCGACGACAGCCTTGCCAAGATCACGCATCTTATCACCTCCAACACAGCAACCAAACGCCCGTCCTCCTACGTGAAACCGTGGTGGACTCCAGAACTTACACAGCTACGCTGCCTACATCATACCTCCGGCGTCATGAGAAAGAACCAGGCCTCTCCCCCATCAAAATTAACAACATCCTTCTACAACACTTTTTTCCTCCCAGACCCTCTCCTCCCCCTCCCCTCATCCTCCTTGCGTTTAAGGACGTCCCCCCAGTTTTACCATCCGAAGTGTCCTCTGCACTTCGGAAATCTTCTCACACGTCAGCCCCTGGTCCAAGTGGCATTCCTTACTCTATTTGGAAGCGGGTCGATTATGCCATCGAGCGGATCCTACCATCTCTGTTCACTCCCCTCCTTACCCACGGATACCACCCCCTAGCCATGAAGAAGGCCAACGGCATTGTCCTGGACAAACCAGGCAAACCTGATTACTGGACTCCAGCTTCTTTTCACATCATTGTCCTACTCGAAACCGTCTTCAAGATACTCGAAAGACTGTCTGCCCTTCGTCTCGCCGCAGCCGCCAGCTCCCTTGGCCTCTTACACCCCAATCAGTGTGGGTCCCTGGCCGGTCTGGGCTGTTTCAATGCTGTTGCTACCCTCACCCGGGAAGTACGCCTTCTTCAAGCTGCTTCCTTCAAAGTATCGACTCTTTTCCTGGACGTCAAAGGTGGTTTCGACAATGCTTGTGCAAACAAGTTGGCTAGTATCCTCGCCAAAGGAGGGGTATCCACCTATCTGGTTGCCTGGATTAAGTCTTCCCTCTCCAGTCGCCAGTGCCGTCTCATCTTCCAAGGTGCACCAAAGGTCTTTTGCCCAGTCGCTGTTGGCACCCCTCAGGGCTCTCCGATTTCTCCTCTTCTCTTCGTGCTTTATGTAGCCAGCCTCCACCCCACCATTCCTCAAGGTCTGGCGATTTCATATGTCGACGATCTCACCATCACAGTCAGCTCAGAATCTGTTCATTCAAACATCCGCGCTCTTCAATACTACTTCGGCATCATCCAAAGACGGGGTGCTAACCTGGGGGTGGCCTTCTCCGTCCCCAAAACAGAACTCATTCACTGGAGAACCCCGAAGGACTGCTCAGATGTTTCCTTTGCCCCCATAGTGATTAACGACATGCTTTTTCCTCCTTCACAAGCTGTAAGGTGGCGTGGCTACTGGCTCACGCCGGGGATCCAAACCTCTATGCACTTCCGAAGACGGCTGGCACTTGCCCAGGCCTCTTTCACTACAACCGGGAGCTTAGTGCAGCTAGCAAAGGGCTCTCCTCCTGGGGCAACAGAAAACTAGTTTTTCGCGCCATCCTTCCGATCCTCACCTATGGCTGCGACCTCTTTGTCCCGGACGCAGGCACACTTAAGATACTAGACTCTTTCTGGCACAGGGTGCTCCGGTGGACAACTCATTGTTCCTACACTACCACCCGTGGCGCTCTATATCGGGAAGCCTCACTGACACCCATTTCCTCAATATGCAAGCACGGCCGTCGGTCAGCTGCCCTCTGCTTGGTCTGCGCCCCTTCGGAATTCAACCCTGCCACCACCCGGATACCCGAGTCTGTACCCACCTGGGACCAAGGACGTTCTGTGGATAATCATCGCTTTCTCCTCCAAGGCTCTTTCAAAGCCATCCATGTTACTTCATGGCTCCATCCGCCGGTTAATTCTGCCAAGCACCTGCCTCTACACTCCTTGTGCCACGAAGTTTCCGACCTCTTTGCGCACATCCCTATCCTCCCCCTTCCCTTGACCGATCTCCTATCGCTCCCACTGTCAAGAGAACCCTCCACCACCTACCAAGCCCTCAGAACTCCTCTGATACAGTCCCTTCTCGCCGACTGGCTGAACACAAGTCCGCCGGCGACCCTCTCTTATCCGTACAGTGCCTGCCTCACTCCTCACGCCTTTCCTGGCCTTCCACGGTTTATATGCGGCCGCATTCACCAGATGGCCACAGGTGCCAGCCACCTTGCTGCTCATATCTCCTGGAGAATTAGAAACTCTAACACCCTCTGCCCGTTCTGTGAGGAAGACGATGAGTCCTTCCAACATGCGATTCTCCTCTGTCCCGCTCACGCCCAGCCTCGACTCACCCATCTCTCAGGTGTGGATGACAGTGGCGCTGACGCTCCGCTCTGGCACTCGGTCCCCCTCCTTAGAGGGCTGGCTGAGTATCTCTACGCTACCTGCACAGGTTTTCCTCCACACATGTTGCGTATTCGAGCTAGTACTGCTACTCCTGAGCCGGAGTCGGACTCAGATAGTGCTTAACACTTTAAACTCCCTAGCTCGGCCCTGGCCTTCTAGGTATAGCTATGTTTATCTTCCCTGATTGAGTTTTTCTTTAGGGTATTTTCTCTTTGGTTTATGAGTTTCCTTTGTTTCTAGCTGGCCGCGGCAGTGGGCAGATGGGGCGGGGAGGTTTTATTACTGTTGAATATTTTTCTTATAAGTTATAAGGAGGATTTTACTTTACTTTTGTTTTGTTAGTCATTGATGGCGATGCGACAGGGTTCTGATGATCCGCTTGGAGAGTCTTTGCACGTGTTGTTTGAATTTTGTTGTTTCCTCTGTTAGTTTTGAGAATTAAGGTTTTTTATATGCCATAGCGCGAGCTGCATGCAGGATTTTGTACCTAAATCAATAATCACATTCGTCAAAAAAAAGAAAAAAAAAAGAAAAGTACAAGAACTCACGTGCAGCGCTAGCGATGGTGTAAAGAAAACTATACTACTGGCGACAGGGAAAAAGCCATCATCCCAAGTCCCTCTGGTATGGGACCGACAGTACATCTCACCCGAACAATCCTCACCCCTCGTTCACGCGGACACAGAGAAGATTGGAAAACAACAGGAAAGCAGGAAACAACAGGAAAACCCTTGCCATAGAGTCCTGGACCTTAACAAAGTAAATCTAGCCTAAACGCTAGAAGGAAGGGATAACCAATAGAAAGGCAATCAAACAGAGGAAGAAAAACAACACTCCGAAGGGGCCGGCCAAAATTAGGACACACGGGCTGGCGACTGAAACAATTACTCCGAGCCCAAGGCGTTGACATCGACCAGGGAGGTAGTGCTAAACCATGGAAGAGTGTAACCGAGGATGCGACAGTTGTAGCCGCTGGGGTGAGAGGAGCCACCTAGTAGTAAGGTACCAGCTGAGGGAGCGGAGTGTAGCTGTAACCGAGCAACAGGACGAAAACCAGAGAGGAGGATGGAGGGGTAGACCCAAACGCTAGAAACGACTGACTAGGGCAACCGCGGCCGATGCTTTTCCGACAGCGAGGCGAAAGATCAGGCCGTGACATTACTAACCGAAGTGTTCCCCGACCGGGCACATATAATGGAACAACCCTACCATAGGTAGCTACAATCTCTACCACTTTAGCCCAAATGGTATACCAAGTGGTAACCAGAGGTAGTATGGTCTCGTATACTTAGAATATACATTGCTGGTAAACCTAGGATGAGGCCTAGGGAATAGTTGAGTAGCCTTGAAGTACTCTATTAGGCAGGGTAACCTTTCGGGAAAACATTCGCATAAAATCAAGAGAATTGTGGGGATGTTACACAGATCTCCGAGACCACTTCTGTGGTCTACTGGAGGACTTCCTGAGCGGTTAAAGGCATAAGAGGGCAAAGTTACCCTACCTTGGGAATTTGGCTATTATGCTCATAGGTCCCAGTTACCCTACTGAGGAACCCAAGTTACCCTACCTTCACCGGCAAAGTCATCCTAGAACTTAGAGGTTGATTGCCTCACATTCTATGGGCTCTTAGATGTTCTTGGGTGCATACACATCTGCGGGGGAGACCCCACGCCGGTGCAAGGGTGGCCCGAATATACTATTGAACTTGGGCGGGTTTTGCTAACACCCCCCTCTGGACACAGCGTTGGGACGGCGCGTCATAGGCAGACAGCTGTGTAGTTGCTCGTTTGCTAGTTAAAAGAGGTCATTGAAGGAGCTGCCGTAACACCGTATAAGTTGTCGCCGTCCGTCTGACTGAATGTCGTTCGCAGGATATATAAGGGGAGTATGGGTAACCGCCAAAATGGGGGTCATCCATATATGGTCTCACGGGCATCTAGGAGTCTATTCTAGCCTACGGGTTGTTGGGTAGTCTTCCTAGTGGGACTCAGGTAGTCTCAGAAGGCCAGGGTGCTTTCGAGGCAAATACCTCAGTAGCCAGCCCGGACTTTCTCCCCTTGATTTGTAGCATTACTATGGGGTGTTATTGGACTCTAGAGGTATGAGGCTTATCACGGTAGAGTATGTCCCGAGAGGATGGCTATGGGTAGCGCCCACTTAGCCAACCATTGGCTACATCTCACCGGGGGAGCTTGCATGTCAATTTATCACCTTGGATAGTCGCGTAGATTAAATGATAGACTGCATAGCTTGTATAGACGAAACTGCCAGTGGGCCAGTGAGTCCACCACCTAGGTATTGACTCCGGTTGTTGTCATAACAGCTAGCCACTGGTATGACTTCGATAGGAAGAGTTTTTCCACCTGCGGTTGTATTGGAGATGCATTGCAGAAACTCATATCCTATTGAGGGAGTTAAGTGTACCCGAGTTGGTCCGACACTTCCGGTAGGATAAATCCTGATGGAGGGTAGACCTCGGACAGACCCTGAGCAGAACAGGGTGCTCGCACAAGGTCGCAAGTAGTGGTGAATGTGAACGGCTTAAATCTGATATCTACTTAAGTTTCAGCGTTTGGCATTCTACTTCGACAACCAACTTTTCCTCGAGAGAACTAAATTCAGTGAAGCTTCGAGCTTAACTATATTAACTTTTCCTATTGATTCGCCTGAATTATTTTAACTCATCTTTATCTTCTACTTTGAGTGTTTGGTTCGGTCACAACCTTAGAGTTCAGCTCGCTATAGGGTGCCCCCATTACACATAATCGAAACGGTGGAGTACTTCTCAAGGGGCTTGGAAGAGAGCAGCGCTGACCGTAAAGGAAGCGAGAGGGTTGCCGACAGTGCAAAACCTAAGCGAGGTGCAAAGGTGATGGGGGGAAAGAGGGAGCAACGAACTTGATGAGTGGGGGTCAACGATGAACGAAGGCCAGAACCCGAAGGAGGGGAGCCAAGAGGCCAGGAGGAGGAGGCGAGGAGGTAGAGTCACTCCCCTAGGCAGAAGCCAGCAAGGGGGAGGAGAGGGGCAGTGGTTGATCCCACGATGCTTTCCCTGGTGTTGAGATTTCAATCACCAGAGGTGTAGGGGAGATCGTTCGTGGCTAACTACTGTGACCTTTTTTCTTTTTTTCTTTTTTTCTGTTTTTTTTATCTCAATTATTAATTGTTTCTGTCAGGGCAAACGCACACCTGTGCTCATCCCACAGTCCTAGGTACAACGGATTTTCTGCCAAGCGTGGGCCATGTAGTCCAAAACCTCCAACTACAGTCCATCCCGCCACCCCCAAGCTAAAGCCCGCTGACCCTGCCCAACTGAGAAAACCCCGCCCGGTACTATGAGTAGAAACTAAAAGAAGGTGAGAAAGCGGGCCTGAAAAGCAGGAACTAAAAACCCACGCGAAAGGCTAGCCTAAAAGAAAAACATCCCCAACCGACAGTAGACACAACCAACAAAGAAAAACAAACCAACTCCCGGAAATCAAACAACCTATAAGCTAAACCGTAGTAAAACCCCCCCGGGCCCAGCTCCCGAAGGAATAGGGACTGCTGAATGATGGGTCTCGGGGACACAACGAGGGGAGGTAACTCCCGGGCGCTTATAGCCCCGCCACCCAAGGCTCAGGAAGAGCGATCGAGTTCAAGAGGATGCTGCCTAAAGAAGGAAGGCTCGTGGCAGTCGGAGGAAGATCCGGACGGCCATTTCGGGAAAAAGGACCCGGAAAGAAGGTTTAAACATGTGCCCCTAGTCCGAGCACATTAGAAGGGAGCAGAGGTCTGAAGGTGGGCGTAGAGCCACAAGGAGTAGGGTGCCAGCCGATCCAAACATCAGGGAGGCGGAAGGCGGAGGGCTAGCCAACACGAGAAGTGCCAGGAAGGATGACGGAAATGGTGTCACAATGTTTCGAAAGGTTCGACCGTACCAGCAGAGCACAAAGGAGACAGTGCAATACCAGAGAGCAGTGCCTCCGGGGACAGATGCTTTGTCGATCGACCGAGACTAAAAACCGACAGTTGACGGGTAAGGGGTTGCCGACTGTGGGGGGCTGCCTAAGTGAGCCCGGAGAAGACGGGGTGAAGGCGAACTCAACCAACCGCTAGGAACAAGCTTGCCAGGCCTGACCTTCAGAAGGGAAAGGAAGAGGGAGGGGACATGGCTTCACTCAGAGAGAGGCAATGTGGGGTCTCTGAGGAGAGGGGGGTGGATGGAACTGACCATGATTTCCCGCGATGTTGAGATTTCAATGGCTGGAGGTGTAGCGGAGACGGAGGATGATAACTACTGTGACCCCTTTTTTTCTTTTTTTTTTTTTTCTTTTTCTTTTTCTTTAAATCAAGTGTGTTTGTTTTATTAAGGTACAAAGACAGCATGCATCTTTAACGATATGGCCGACAAAAACCCTGCCCTCCTCACCCCAAGAAATCTCCAAACCCCTAAGTCTCTCTGGTATGAGACCAACCGCACATCTCGCCTATCGCCCAACCAAATCCCATGAACATACACGTACACCTGAAGGAAATAGAAAGGAAAGAAACAAGCAGGAAGGAGAGGAGAACCCTTAGTGACATCTGCGAAAACCATAAGGTGAACAAAAGAAATGTATGAACCCCTGACAAAGGAAAATTATGTCTGATAATTGGCGTGTATCAGCCAGAGCTAGGAAATGAAAGTATGGACCTGCGCGCGAGAGCGGTGCCGGGGGACAAAACGGTGACCAATGGCAGGATAGGACAGTGTATGGAGGGGACTCCGGGGCGAGGTGGCCCGAGGGTGTGCCAAAGCGGCAGTAGAGATGGGCAGGAGGACGGGCCCAATCGAGGCGGGTTTTTGTATAGCGACCGATGTTCGACCGCAGGGTAGGGAGCAGTAAGGTGCCAGCTGAGGGGGTGGGAAGAGGGGGGATGGGAGTAGCTGTAATCGAGCAACGGGACGAAAACCAAGATGGTAGAGGAAGGGGAATGGGAGGAGGAAGGACTTCAGAACACTTGAGACGACGGACTAGAGTAACCACGGCTGATGCTTTTCCAAATGCGAAACGAAGACGAGGTGCTGAAGTTACAAACCGAAGTGTTCCCCGACAGGACCACATAACCTAGAGGGTAAGGTACTTCGCAAAGGGCTTGGAAAGCTCAGCGCCGACCGTGAGCGAAGAGGACAGAGTACCGACCGTGTACAACCTAAGCGAGGTGCAAAGGAAGTGCAAGGTAAGGGGGAGCACAGAACTTCATGAGCGCGAGTCAACGATGAACAGGAACAAGAACCCCATAGAGGAGGGGGTAGACCCCAGAGGGAGAGGAGGGGTTGTGGCATCGCTCCCCGAGGCACAAGCCATCAAGGGGGAGGAGAGAGGGTGGTGGTGGATCCCACAATGATTTCCCTGTGTTGAGATTTCAATCGCCGGAGGAGTAGGGGAGATGGTTCGTGATAACTACTGTGACCTTTTTTTTTCGTTTTTTCTTTCTTTTTTTTTTCTGTTTCTTTTTTCTTTAAATCAAGTGCGTTTGTTTTATTAAGGTACAAAGACAGCCTGCATCTTTAACCATATGGCCGACAAAAGCCCTTCCCTCCTCACCCCAAGAAACATCCAAACCCGCAAGTCCGTCTGGTGTGAGACAAACCGCACATCTCGCCTATCGCCCAATCAAATCCCACGAATATACACGTACACCCGAAGGAAATAGAAAGGAAAGAAACAAGCAGGAAGGAGAGGAGAACCCTTAGTGACATCTACAAAATATAAGAACACAGGAGATGAATGAACCCGGGACAAAGGAAATTTACCTCTGATAAGTGATGCGTATCAGCCTGAGCTAGGAAGTGAGAGTATGGACCTGCACACCAGAGGGATGCTGGGGGACAAAGCGGTGCCCGATGGCAGGATAGGACAGTATATGGAGGCGACTCTGGTGAGGGGTCGCCGGAGGGTGTGTCCAAGCGGCATTAGCGACGGCCAGGAGGACGGGCGTAACCAAGGCCGGTTTTTGTATAGCGACCGAAGATCGACCGCGGGGGGGGAGCAGTAAGGTGCCAGCTGAGGGAGTGGGAAGAGAGGGGATGGGAGTAGCTGTAACCGAGCCACGGGACAAAAACCACGAAGGTAGAGGAAGGGAGATGGGAGGAGGAAGCACTTCCAAACACTTGAGATGACCCACTTGAGTAACCGTGGCCGATGCTTTTCCGAATGCGAAACGAAGTCGAGGTGCTGAAGTTACGAACCGATGTGTTCCCCGACAGGACCACATAACCAAGACGGAAAGGTACTTCGCAAAGGGCTTGGAAAGCTCAGCGCCGACCGTGAGCGAAGGGGAGAGAGTGCCGACCGTGCAAAACCTAAGTGAGGTGCAAAGGAAGTGTGGGGTAAGGGGGAGAACTGAACTTCAGGAGCAGGAGTCAACGATGAACAGGAACAAGAACCCCATGGAGGAGGGGGTAGACCTCAGAGGGAGTGGAGGGGTTGTAGCATCGCTCCACTAGGCAGAAGCCATCAAGGGGGAGGAGAGGGGGTGGTGGTGGATGCCAGGTTTATTTCCCTGGTGTGGAGATTTCAATCACCGGAGGTGTAGGGGAGATGGTTCGTGTGTAGGGGAGATGGTTTGTGCTAACCACTGTGACCTTTTTTTTTTTCTTTTTTTCATTTTTTTTCATTTTTCATTTTTTTAATCTCCCTTATTTATTGTTTCTATAGGGGCACAATGCACAACTGTGCTCTTCCCACGGTGTTAGGTACAAGGGTCCTCAGCTGGAACGTAAGCCATGTGAACCAAAGCCTCCAACTACAGTCCTTCCCGCTATCCCCAAGCTGAAACCCTCTGACCCTGCCCGATAAAGAAAGAATCCCCCACCCCGTACTATAGGTAGAAACTACAAGGAGATGAGACCCCGGGCCTGAAAGCCATGAACCAATAACCCCCGCGAAAGCCTAGCCTAAAGGAAAAACATCCCCAACCAACAGTAGACACAACCAACAAAGAAAAGCAAACCCAGTCCCCGAAATCAAACAACGTATAAGCTAAACCATAGTAAAGGCCCACTGGGCCCAGCTCCCGAAGGAATAGGGACTCCTGAATATGGGTCTCGGGGACACAACAAGTGGAGGTACCTCCAGGGGGCATATAGCCCGGCCATCCGAGGCTCAGGAAGAGCGATCAAGTTCGTGAGGGTGCCGCCTAAAGAAGGAAGGCTCGTGGCAGCCGGAGGAAGAACTGGTCTGCTATTTCGGGAAACAGGACCCGGAAAGATGGTTTAAACATGCGCCCCTAGTCCGAGGACATCAGAAGGGACCAGAGGTCTGAAGGTTGGCGTAGAGCCGCGAGCAGTAGGGTGCCAGCCGATCCAAACGTCAGGCAGGCTGAGGGCGGAGGGCTAACCGACACGAGAAGTGCGAGGAAGGCTGATGGAAATGGTTTCATGACGTTTTGAAAAGTCCAACCGTACCAGCAGATCACAAAGCAGAGAGTGCAATACCAGAGAGCAGTGCCACCGGGGACAGCTACTTGGTCGATCGACCGAGACTAAAAACCGACCGTTGACGGATGAGGGGTTGCCGACCGTTGGGGCTGCCCAAGCCAGCCCGGAGAAGACGGGGTGAAGGCAGACTCAACCACCCCCTAGTAACAAGCTCGCCAGGCCTGACCATCAGAAGGGAAAGGAAGAGGGAGGGGAGATGGTTTCACTCAGACAGAGGCCATGTGGCGTGTCTGAAGAGAGGGGGGTGGATGCAAGTGACGATGATTTCTTGTGGTGTTGAGATTTCAATCGCCGGTGGTGTAGAGGAGACTGAGGATGTAACTCCTGTGACCTTTTTCTTTTTTTTCTTTTTTTTTTTAAATCATTCGTTCATTGTTTCTACACTACAAGAAATGACATGCATCTTTAATGATATGGTCAAAACAAAACCGAAAATCAAATCAACAATCAACAAAAGAAATAAACATAACCAGTTCCCCCAACGCGACCAATAAGCGTCGCAAAGCAGCCCTAGCTAAAATAAAGGAAAATAAAAACCGCCTAAATAGTCTCGAGGTCTAGGGCCGGAAGGGACGGTAGATTGAAGGAGGGGGTTTGTAGGGGCGCTGCGGAGGGAGGTCGCAAGCGTGGGCATCCGAGGAGGGAAACCAGTGGCGGTGGTGCGGATGAACTCAGCCAGCGCAATGAGCAGCTGTTGGTCGGACCAGATTGGGGCCTCGGGGGCCAAGTCCGAGACAGCTTGGAGGAGGCGGGATCTCTGACGGCGGAGGAGGGGCAGGACAGGATGGCATGTTCGACAGTCTGCGGGGCCTCAGAGCACTGCGGGCAGGACGTCTCGGCATCAGGATTGCCCCATGAGGGGTGAGCCGCGAGATAGCTTTTCCCAGAGCGCATCTGGTGTATCCTTCCGGCAACAAATTTGCCCAAGCCCATGAAGGGATGGGGACGCGTTGAGGGCTGATAGGGGTAGTACGGGGGGGCTGGGGTGGAAGACCAGTCAGAGAGGAGGAATTGTTCAGCCCTTAGCTTGAGGCGGGCATATGATGGGACAATCCCCGGAATCAGGGGCAGGTAGTCTGTTAAATGGAGGGAGATGGGAGGCAATGTCAAGACCTCGTGTACGAGGGGGGTGCCCGCGTTAGCCAACGCTGTGATGGCGTTGTGTCGGTACCTTGCGTTTTTGGTCTTGTCCGGGGGAGAATGCCAGTCGAGGTTGAAGGAGTCATAGGGTTGAGGTGTAATCTTCCCACGCGCCAACAAGGTGGCCCGGTGGGGCGAGAAGGTGGGGACGGACTTAGGGAGGTGTGCCGTGGCAGGGTCTATCTCGGGAGGGGAGCAGATGAGCCTTAGGCCCGCAAGGCAGCGTTGGTAGCGTATACGAACAGGTAGAGGGGGAAGGCAGGCTTCCCTATGCAAACATGTTACGTTGGTGGAGAAGAAACAATTAGTGATCCACCTACAAACCCGGTGCCAAAACACAGACATCGGACCCATGATAGACCGGGGAGGGTTTCAGACAGCGGACTCATAAAGCAGAATTGGCGGAAGGAGCCAACGCACCAGGGCGAGACAAAGGTAGGGTGGAAGGCCCATCCCGGGGGGGGAGAGGCGGCGGATCATGGCTAGGGCAGCATTTGCAAGCGTGTACCTCCTGGAGAAGTGGGACCTCGGGTCAAAGGCGGGCGTGAAGATGAACCCCAGCCACTTCAGGCGGGACTGTGGATAGAAGAGCTGATCTTGCAGCTGCACCGGGAGGGAGCATGGTGGTTCCTTGCTCCTGGTGGTCCTCCAGTGGATCAGTTCAGTTTTTGAGACGGAGAAGGAAATGTTGATTGGCGAGGCCTTTCTCTTGAGCGCTGAGAAGGACTTCTGAAGCAGGCTAACGTTGGTTCTGTTGGAGGGCGAGGCAACTGCGACAGCAAAGTCGTCGACGTAGGAGATGATTCGAGACCTGGGGATCTCTAGGTGCATGGAGGAGACGTATATGACGAACAGGAGGGGGGAGATGGGAGAACCCTGAGTGACACCGACCGAAACGGGAGCGAAATGGCGAGAGGACCCTTGGAACGTCAGGCGGCAGGTGCGGTCTCTGAGGAAAGAGCCGACCCACTGGACCAGGTATGGGCTGACCCCTTGTCTGCGGAGGAGAGAGAGTATTGAGGGGGACTCCACGTTGTCGAAGCCTCCCTTTACATCAAGGAAGTGAGTGGAGACTTTGTAACCGAGCCGGTGAAAAGACTCAACGTTATGTTGTAGGACGAGGGCGGCGTCGGCGGTGGATCTTCCAGGGAGGGACCCGCACTGAAGGGGATGGATGAGGGAGCATGTCGTTGCCTGGGCTGAAAGGCGAGAAGCTACCACTCTCTGAAGGATCTTAGAGAGCGTACGAAGGAGCACGATAACCCTAAAGGAGGAGGGTGAGTCGTATGAGGGTTTACCTGGTTTGTCGAGGACAATACCAAGTGCTTTCTTGAGGGAGGGAGGGTGAAAACCGTGGGCTAGGAGGGGGTCCAGTAGGGAAGGAAGAAGGGAGGGCTTGATGCCGTGTACAGACTTCCACACAGAGTAGGGGATGTGGTCGGGGCCAGGGGCAGAGGTGTTTGAGGACTCGGAGAGGGCCCTGGATACCTCTTCGGAGGTGAGGGGGGTATAGTCCTCATAGTGCGTGAGGCGGAGGAGAGGGGGAGGTTGGGGTTTGGAGGGGAAAAAGTGGTGAAGAAGTGTTTGCGCTACCTCGGCCGGGTCGTAGGCCCCTGGCAAGTCTGGGAACCTTTGTGGAGGGCGACCAAAAGCGAATCTCTTGGCCGTCCAGAGGGAGCGTGGAGTGGCCGAGGACAAGAAGTCCGACCAGTGAGTTTTCTTGGCCAAGGCGATGGCCTTAAAATATGTTCTTCTTGAGCTCTTCACATTGCTCCAGTTGAGGGGGGACGGGTCGAGCCGGGATATCCTTGCAAACTTGTGATACTCCCTTCTCAGAGATGATAGGCGAGGGGACCACCATGGCTTTGAGCGGGGGCACGGGCATTTGCTCGGGGCGTGGGAAGTTAGGAGGGAGGTAAGCTGGGTAGAGGAGATGTCAAACTATCTACCCAGGGAGTTTGGTGTGGGTCTCGCTGGGCAGGGTAATGTGGTGAAGGCATCAAGCGCCTCACCTGCCGTGTCCAGGTTGAGGAGGGCCCAGTGTGGCGTAGGGGGGGGTAGCCTAATCGCGGGTGGTTTTAGTGTTATCACACATGGAACATGGTCTGAACCAGTGGAGGGGAGGGGGGTGTCCCACAAGGAGACGAGAGGGGAGAGGGCGGTATTCGCGAAGGCCAGGTGCAGAACAGCGGGTCGCGAAATGGTGTCAAATGGGAACCAAGTATACACCCCGGGGGTGTTGAGAAGGTGGAACAGAACGTCGAAAGCTGCATCAAAGTAGTGTGTAGAAATGGTAAATTCCCTTTCGGATAGGGAGCGGCAGGGATCTGCTAACGGATAGTGGAGGTTAAAATCACCTAAATCCAGTTGAGGGTATGAAAGAAAAGAAAAAATCCGTTCAGGCTGTATGGAACAGTAGGGAGGACAATTTGTGCGGAGAAGGTACACCGAGGTGACCCTGAGAGAGCGGTGGGGGGTTCCAAAAAGACCTTCCGGAGAAAAAACAGCAACCGATAGCATCTCTGAAGAGTCGTGAAAGACTGTTGAGCAGGAGAAGTGTTGATTTAAGGTATGGGAAACATAAATGGCTACCCGCGGGCGGCCAGGACGGGGGGGTGAAGGACATATATCCCGGAAATGTCGGAAGGACCGACCGTCTGGAGGGGGGGTCTTGAATAGCCACAAGCAAAGGAGGGTGAGGCAGGATGATAAAGCTGTGAAAAAGTGAAAGAAAAACATCCCAGCTCCCAAGGCAGTTATGTTGAACGATTGGAAAGGACGGGAAGACAGCACTGCTGTCAGTGTAATGAGTGAAAAAATTCTCCATTATTGGGCAGAGCCCTAGGAGGAGTCAGAGTCTAGGGAGTCATCACCGCTCTCTCTTGGGGCGAGGTCAGTAACACTGATGGTGCGGTGGGCTCTCTGCCTAGGTGGAGGAGCATCGCGTGGGAGTACAAGGGCACTTGGGGTGTGAGGAGGGGCACCTGGTGTCGAGGGAAGGACCATCGAAGGGCCAGCCTAGTCCTCAGCGAGATCCATGCTGTCCTGCGTCTGTCGAGGTCGCACCTTTGGTGCATCTGGAGCGGTTTTCGGGCGGGAGGGGCAATCCCTGCTGCGCGCAGAGTGCTCTGATTGGCAGTTAGGGCAGCATGCCACCGAGGATGGACAGCAGGCAAGGATTGGTTGGAGATTGCCACCCTTAGGGCAGGAAGGGTTAGGGCAGCGATGTCATGCTTTGGTGTGGGCGAGCGAGCAGAAGGGGCAAACGGGCAGCCTGCTGGGACAGCAGTTGGGGATGTGGCCGAACTTCCAGCATTTCTTACACTGGGAGTTTTTAGAGGAGGAAAACATTTGTTCGACTCTTCAGTTTCTGGAGAAGAGGTTGATGGAGGGGAGGATGGCATAAGCGTCGGGCGGGGCCACTGTGACAACCACAGAGGTGGCGTTTTTCTGTTCACGCGATTCCTTGTCCGGGTTAAGATAACGTGCTGAGAGAATGGAGACTCCCCTGGAATTGTGGATGGACTCATGAAGAGAGGGGAAGAGATGGTCATCGTCTGAGGGGAGGAAGGCAAGGGGGATGGAGTGAATTAGAAGTTGTGTTTCGTTCGGAGCGGGTTTGAAGATATCCCAAGGGGAGTTGCCTATCGGAAAGGCCTTATTCAACCTCGAAGTGAGGGGAGCGAAGTAGGGGGTATAGGCGGAGGCGGGGACGTGAAGGTCGGTACCGAGCAGTGATACTGAGCCTTTGTCGTTGACCGTGCAAGTGAAGGAGAGGGGAAGGGAGCAGTTAGCTTCTCTGAGAACAGAAGCAGCGATGTCTGGGAAATGGGCTGCTATCTTGAGCGCTTCAGGGTGGGGTTCGAAGGTGGTTCTGGAGGCGAAGAATCTGCGGACAGCTTGGGGGAGAGGAGGGGGAGATTTCGTAAAAACCTCTCCTGACCCAACCGCAACGGAGGAAGCCGAGGCAGGACCCTTCGCCTGACGACCTTTCTTTCCTTTAACAAGGGGCACGGCAGGTTGGGCATAGGTGGGGGTGGCCTTGGAGGTCATGGTGGTGGGGGGACGCCAGTCGGGGTCCAGACGACCAGGGGTCCAAGGGGGACCAGGGTGGTATTTCCCTTTGGCAAATTCCTCCGCTTCCCAGGTGTGGGGGTATTTCTTGGCAAACGCCTCAGGGTTGCCATACATTGTAGGAGGGGAAGTTGACATGTCGTATCTCGGGAGATCCGGATAAGCTGAGGGTGAGGGCCAGACCGTGATAGGTGGTGGTGGGGGTGGAGCAGGAGGAGCTCTTTCCTTTCCTTTTTCTTGGCGAGCGGGGTTGGTGTTGACGGTAGGGGCGGGAAGAGACCCACTAGAGGAGTGTGTGGCCTGTTGTGGCATGCTAGGGCGTTGGGGAGGGAAAGAGGCCTGAGTGGCGGACGGGAGACGGGAGGCAATGTCGCGAAGAGACGGTTGGAGTGGGGCGAGGTTCGGGGGTTGCAGGCAAAGATCCATATTGGCGACCTGAGAGGACAAGTCCTGGATTTCAGTCGAGAGATTCTCCAGGGCCGTTGCAATGTGGACGCTTGACTGAAGGGAGGTGCAGAGTTGAGGGAGGAGCATTTGTTCCCCGATACAGAGGGTGGAAATGTTTGCAGGAGTGATAGGGGGAAAACCAGCGGCGGGAGCCCAAGGTTGGCGGCCGTCTGGTGGAAAAGCGAGACCAGATGGTCGAGATTTCCAGTGGTTGGGAGGGGAGAGAGAGGGGCTTAGGTAGCGATTGTCGAGGGGCCACCTTGATGGGAGGCCATGTCTGGAGGTCAGGGTGGGGACCCGAGGCCCGACAATGAGGACGAAAAGGATGCGAGCGGAGATCGTGCGCAGAACGACGTGGTGTTGAGAAATGTAGCGGGGGGAAAAGAGGGGAGCGGACGTGTGGTAACTCCTGTGACCTTTTCTTTTTTGTCTTTTTTTTTCTTTTTTTTTCTTTTTTAATCTCGCTTATTTATTGTTTCTATCGGGGCAAAATGGACAACTGTGCTCATCCCACGGTGTTAGGTACAAGGGTCCTCGGCTGGAACGTAAGCCATGTTGACCAAAACCTCCAACTACAGTCCTTCACGCTATCCCCAAGCTAAAACCCGCTGACCCTGCCCGACAAAGAAAGAATCCTCCCCCCGGTACTATGGGTAGAAACTACAAGGAGATGAGACCACGGGCCTGAAAGCCACGAACCAATAACCCCCGCGAAAGCCTAGCCTAAAAGAAAAACATCCCCAACTGACAGTAGACACAACCAACAAAGAAAGGCAAGCCCACTCCCCCAAATCAAACAACCTATAAGCAAAACAGTAGTAAAACCCCACTGGGCCCAGCTCCCAAAAGAATAGGGACTCCTGAATGATGGGTCTCGGGGACACAACAAGGGGAGGTAACTCCCGGGGGCATAGCGCCCCGCCAGCCAAGGCTCAGGAAGAGCGATCGAGTTCGAGTGGATGCCGCCTAAAGAAGGAAGGCTCGTGGCAGTCAGACGAAGATCCGGACGGCAATTTCGGAAAGCAGGACCTGGAGAGAAGGTTTAAAGATGCTCCCCTAGTCCGAGGACATTTGAAGGGAGCAGAGGTCCGAGTGCAGGCGTAGAGCCACAAGCAGTAGGGTGCCAGCCAATCCAAACGTCGGGGAGGGGGAGGGCGGAGGGCAGGCGACAAGAGAAGTGCGAGGAAGGCTGACGGAAATGGTGTCACAATGTTTCGAAAGGTCCGACCGTACCAGCAGAGCACAAAGGAGATAGTCCAATACAAGAGAGCAGTGCCACCAGGGACAGCTACTCTGTCGATCGACCGAGACTAAAAAGCGACCGTTGACGGGTGAGGGGTTGGCGACCGTGGGGGGCTGCCTAGGCGAGCCCGGGGAAGAGGGGGCAAAGGCGAACTCAACCAACCCCGAGGAACAAGCTTGCCAGGCCTGACAATGAGAAGGGAAAGGAAGAGGGAAGGGAGATGGCATCACCCCGACAGAGGCAATGTGGCGTGTCTGAGGAGAGGGGGGTGCGTGGAAGTGACGATGATTTCTCGTAGTGTTCAGATTTCAATTGCCGGAGGTGTAGCCGAGACGAAGGATAGGTAACTCCTGTCACCATTTTTTTTCTTTTTTCTTTTTCTTTTTTTCTTTTTTTAATCTCGATTATTAATTGTTTCTATAGGGGCAAACGCACACCTGTGCTCATCCCACGGTCCTAGGTACAACAGACTTTCTGCCAAGCATGGGCCACGTAGTCCAAAACCTCCAACTACAGTCCATCCCGCCATCCCCAAGCTAAAACCCTCTGACCCTGCCCGACAGAGAAAACCCCGCCCGGTACTATGGGTAGAAACTACAAGGAGATGAGAAAGCAGGCCTGAAAGCCACGAACCAAAAACCCCCGTGAAAGTCTAGCCTAAAAGAAAAACATCCCCAACCGACAGTAGACACAACCAACAAACCAAAGCAAACCCACTCCCCCAAATCAAACAACCTATAAGCTAAACCGTAGTAAACCCTACCGGGCCCAGCTCCGGAAGGAATAGGGCCTCCTGAATGATGGGTCTCGGGGACACAACGAAGGAAGGTAACTCCTGGGGTCATAGAGCCCTACCAGCTGAGGCTCAGAAAGAACGACCGAGTTCGAGAGGATGCCGCCCAAAGAAGGAAGGCTCGTGGCAGTCGGAGGAACGTCCGGTGGGCTATTTCGGGAAACAGGACCCGGAAAGAAGGTTTAAACATGCGCCCCGAGTCCGAGGACATCAGAAGGGAGCAGAGGTCTGGTGGTGGGCCTAGAGCCGCGAGCAGTAGGGTGCCAGCTGATCCAAACATCGCGGAGGGGGAGGGCGCTGGGCTAACCAACACGAGAAGTGCAAGGAAGGCTGACGGAAATGGTGTCACGATATTTCGAAATGTCTGACAGTACCCGCAGAGCACAAAGGAGACAGTGCAATACCAGAGAGCAGCGCCACCGGGCACAGCTACTTTATCGATCGACCGAGACTAAAAACCGACCGTTGAAGGGTGCGGGGTTGCCAACCGTGGAGGGCTGCCTAAGCGAGCCCGGAGAAGACGGGGTGAAGGCGAACTCAACCAAACCCCTAGAAACAAGCTTGCCAGGCCTGGCCGTCAGAAGGGAGTGGAAGAGGGGAGGGAGATGGCTTCACCCCGACTGAGGCAATGTGGCGTGTCTGAGGGTAACTCCTGTGACCTTTTTTATTTTTTTTTATTTTTTTTAATCTCGCTTATTTATTGTTGCTATCGGGGCAAAATGCACAACTGTGCTCATCCCCCGGTGTTAGGTACAAGGGTCCTCGGCTGGAATGTAAGCCATGTGGACCACAACCTCCAACTCCAGTCCTTCCCGCGATCCCCAAACTAAAACCCTCAGACCCTGCCCGACAAAGAAAGAATCCCTCACCTGGTACTATGGGTAGAAACCACAAGGAGATGAGACCACAGGCCTGAAAGCCACGAACCGAGAACCCCCGCGAAAGCCTAGCCTAAAAGAAAAACATCCCCAACCGACAGTAGACACAACCAACAAAGAAAAACAAACCCACTCCCCCAAATCAAACAACCCATAAGCTAAACCGTAGTAAAACCCCACCGGTCCCAGCTCACGAAGGAATAGGGCCTCCTGAATATGGGTCTCGGGGACACAACAAGGGGAGGTAACTCCCGGGGGCATATAGCCCGGCCAGCCGAGGCTCAGGAAGAGCGATCGACTTCGCGAGGAGACCGCCTAAAGAAGGAAGGCTCGTGGCAGCCGGAGGAAGATCCGGTCGGCTATTTCGGGAAACAGGACACGGAAAGAAGGTTTAAACATGCGCCCCTAGTCCCAGGACATCAGAAGGGAGCAGAGGTCTGAAGATGGGCGTAGAGCCGCGAGCAGTAGGGTGCCAGCCGATCCAAACGTCGGGGAGGGGGAGGGTGGAGGGCTAACCGACACGAGAAGTACGAGGAAGGCCGATGGAAACGGCGTCACGATGTTTCGAAAGGTCCGACCGTACCAGCAGAACACAAAGGAGACAGTGCAATACCAGAGAGCAGTGCCACCCGGGACAGCTACTTTGTCGATCGACCAAGTCTAAAAACCGACCGTTGATGGGTGAGGGGTTGCCGACCGTGGGGGGCTGCCTAAGCGAGCCCGGAGAAGAGGGCGTGAAGGCAGACTCAACCAACCCCTAGGAACAAGCTCGCCAGGCCTGACCATCAGAAGGGAAAGGAAGAGGGAGGGGAAATGGCTTCACCCAGACAGAGGCAATGTGGCGTGTCTGAGGAGAGGTGGGTAGATGGAAGTGACGATGATTTCTCGTGGTGTTGAGATTTCAATCGCCGGAGGTGTAGCGGAGACCGAGGATGGTAACTCCTGTGACCTTTTTTCTTTTTTTCTTTTTTTTTTTTCTTTCTTTTTTCTTTAAAATCAAGTGCGTTTGTTTTATTAAGGTACAAAGACAGCATGCATCTTTAACGATATGGCCGACAAAAACCCTGCCCTCCTCACCCCAAGAAACATCCAAACCCCCAAGTCCCACTGGTATGAGACCAACCGCACATCTCGCCTATCGCCCAACCAAATCCCACGAACATACTCGTACATACGAAGGAAGCAGAAAGGAAAGAAACAAGCAGGAAGGAGAGGAGAACCCTTAGTGACATCTGCGGAAACCATGAGGTGAACAAAACAAATATATGAACCCCTGACAAAGGAAAATTACGTCTGATAATTGACGTGTATCACCCTGATCTAGGAAATGAATGTATGGACCTGCGCGCCGGAGCGGTGCTGGGGGACGGAGCGGTGCCCGATGGCAGGAGAGGTTAGTGTATGGTAGCGACTCTGGGGAGAGGTCGCCGGAGGGTGTGCCAAAGCGGCATTAGCGACGGCCAGAAGGACGGGTGTAACCGAGGCGGGTTTTTGTATAGCGACCGAAGATCGACCGCAGAAAAGAGGCAGTAAGGTGCCAGCGGGGAAGTGGGTGTAGCTGTAACCGAGCAACGGGACGAAGACCAAGAAGGTGGAGGAAGGGGGGGATGGGAGGAGGAAGGACTTCCGAACACTTGAGATGACCGACTAGAGTAACAGCGGCCGATGCTTTTCCCAATGCGAAGCGAAGATGAGGTGCTGAAGTTACCAACCGAAGTGTTCCCCGACAGGACCACACAATCGAGACGGAAAGGTACTTCGCAAAGGGCTTGGAAAGCTCAGCGCCGACCGTGAGCGAAGAGGACAGAATGCCGACCGTGCAAAACCTAAGGGAGGTGCAAAGGAAGTGCGGGGTAAAGGGGAGAACTAAACTTCATGAGCGGGAGTCAACGATGAACAGGAACCAGAACCCTATGGAGGAGGGGGTAGACCCCAGAGGGAGAGGACGGGATGTAGCATCGCTCCCCTAGGCAGCAGCCATCAAGGGGGAGGAGAGGGGGTGGTGGTGGAATCCCACGATGATTTCCCTGGTGTTGAGATTTCAATTGCCAGAGGTGTAGGGGAGATGGTTCGTGGGTAACTCCTGTGACCTTTTTTTTTTTTTTTTTTTTTTTTTAAAACAAGTGGTTTTTTTTTTTTAT